>ENA-UOJR01000648-UOJR01000648.1-human-gut-metagenome-genome-assembly--contig:-C115P-NODE-648-length-41426-cov-11.485751_pt1 | contig 41426 bp, 51 predicted proteins | sample MGYA00242354_ERZ723901 | MGnify/ENA metagenome assembly ERZ723901
GCATGGCAAGCCCGCCCCGGGCGAACGCCTTCACCCCTGCCTTTTGCCCGGCGGCGTCAAGGAGCGGCTTCAAGTCGGCAATCTGCTTTTCAATCTCCTCAAGCGTGGCGCTCTGGCCCTGAAGCTGCTTGAGCGCCGCGTTCTGGACATCAAGCTGGCCCTGCAACGCTTCAAGCTGCTTGTCGGCTGCGGACACCTGCGCACCCGCCGCCTCTTGCGCGGCCTTCAACTGTGCGTTCACCGCCCAGAAAGCGTCGAGGTATTCCTCTTCCGTGCCCGTCGTCTGTTTCACGAGGTCGAGCAGGGAATTGCCCACGCCCGCAAGCTGGCCCGCCGCGTCGGAGTCGCCGCCAAGCGCAAGCCCGGACAGCCGCCGGAATTCGGCCTGCACCGTTCCGAGGCGGTTCTCCGCGTCGAGGTTGGCGCTCCCGGCGAACAGGTTGTACCGGGATTGACCAAGGCTCTTGTCCAGCCCTTCCCATGTACTCTTGAGCGTCTTCGCGGCGGAAAGCTGCTCGTTGATGACGTTGATCTGCTCCTGTATCGCCTGCTGCTGAAGCTGGACCCGCTGCTGTTCCAGCGCGTCCATCTGCGACTTGAGCGAATCGTATTCGGACTTCGCGGCGTCCTGCGCGGCCTTCGCCGTCTCCGCCGCGTGGAGCTTCAACAGTTCCGCCACCTGCGCGGAGCCTTCCCCGAACTGTTGGATCGTCTCGCGCAGCTCGTTGGCCTGTGAGATAGCCCGGCCCACCTCGTCACTGTTGCCGTTCACCGCCGCCCACCGCTGCGCGACGGACTGGTCGAACGAGCGCAGCATTTCCTCAGTGGCCTGTTTCACCACCTCGGCGCGCATAGCCTCCACCTGCGCAAGCTGCCCTTCCGTCGCCCCGATGATCTCAAGCGCCTTCTTGCGCTGGTCCACGGCCTCATTGGCGTTCTTTATGGCCTGTTCGTAGGCCGAAAGCGGGTGTAGCGACTCGTCCAGCGTCTTGATGTAGTCGTTGATGAAGGCGTTCCGGTACTCATTGATGAGCCCCGCCGCGTACTGCGCGTTCACGCCGGAATCCTTCATGCCCTGCGTCCATGCGTCGAGCTGTGCCTTGGCGGATTGCGCCTGCTGCTCCATCTCGGACAGCGGGCTCTTGATCGCGTCGGTCGCGCTCTTCACCGCGCTGATGGCGGAAAGCGCCGTGGACGCCTTCTGCAAGCCCTCGTCGGTGGTGACGTCGAACGTATCGAAGAACTGCGAGATGCCCGCGTCCGCAAACACCTTTTGCGCCACGGCGGTCATCTGGTTGCGCATGTCCTTGGCGGCTTCCTCAAGCCGTTCCTTGCCCATACCCTCTTTCCACCACTGGAAGTTCCACGATGCACCGGAAACGCCCCGCCCGGCGGACCATGTGGAAGTTTTCAGACCGGACAGCGCCTGCTGGCGGATTTGCTCAGGCAGCGCCCCGGCAATATCCAAAAGGCTCCCGGCGGTCTGGCTGGCGACTTGGGCGATACCCTGCGCGAACGGCTCGGCCTCCTTCTTCCCGGCCCGGTCATACCAAGCCCCGCCCATAAAGGCGTCGATGTAGGTCTGCTGGTCCCGGGAAAAACCCACGTCCTCCATTTTGCCGTACACGCTGGCGTGCGTCCGTCGACCGCCGCCGAAGAGGGACGATGCCAAACCACCAAGGGCCGCGCCGATAACCGTACCCACTACGGGCACCGCGCTGCCGAGCGTCGCGCCAAGGGTCGTACCGGACAACGCGGCGCTGGCGCCCCATGCGCCAAGCCCCGCTCCAAGGCCGCTGGTAATGCCGCTGTACTTGTTCTGGGGAAGCCCCAATGCCCCGCCGAGCAGGGAATACCCGAGCGAACCGAGGCCCCCGTACATGAGCGCGGAGCCGAGGGAAAGCCCGCCTGACATGAGCGCGGCCTGACCGCCCACCGTACCCGCAGTGGTGCCGCCGCCCTGCATGAGCAAGATTTCTCCTGCCGTGTACGCTCCCGGCGTCGTCAGCGCGGAAACAGTACCCGGAAGAGTTGCTCCCATGATGCCGGACAAACCGGAAGTGAATGAATCGGGGAGAAAGCTGGACAGCTTGGAAAGCGGAACGTTGCCGAGCAACCCGCCAGCCCCCCCGCCCGAGCCGCCCGCCGCATATGCCACGCCGCCCGTCCCGAACATCCCGGACACCACGCCAGCAATCTGAACCGTGATAGGTCGGGTGATGGCCATGTGCATCAAATCAGCAAGGAAGGACGCGAACAGCGAACGGAACGAAGACAGGGACACCTTGCCAGTCTCGATCATCTGCTCCCATGCCGATTTCCAGCCGGAATCCATGCCGGAATAGAGGGAGGAAAAGGCTTCCTCAGCCCCCTTTGCGGCGTCGGTTGCGTCGGCCCGGTACTGGAGAAATGCTCGTCGCGCGCCGTCCGCCCATTCATGGGACGCTTGAAGCTCTTTCAGTTCACGCCATTGATTGATGTACTTTTGTGGAATCTCAAGCCGCTCAAGTTCCTTGACCTGTGCGGCGATAGCCTCGGATTGATACTTGAGAGAAAGCCCATACTGGCCTGTCAGTTCCTCAAGTTCCTTGTAAAAATCGTATTTGTCCTTGGCCAGATCGGCGAGGCGCTTTTCCTCTTTTTCCTGCGCCTGACGCAGATCCAGATCGCGCTTGAGCCCGGCTTCGATGAGCCGCTGATTCTTGAGCTGATTGACCTGCTCGGTGCTGACGCCTTTCTTGCGAGCATAGTCCGCCGCCTGCTTGTCGATCTGCTTAAGCGTCGTCTCGTATTCTGCTGCAATTTTCGCCTGCTCGCGCGTGAAGATCTCGCCGGGCTTGGTGGCGAGCTGTGCTTGCAGCGAGCGGATGGACGCCTCGGTCTTGCCAAGTTCGGCGTTATAGGCATCGAGATTGCTCTGCGCCTGTTCGAGGCCGTTATCCTTCTTTTTGCCCTTATCGAGAATCCCCTTGATCTTTGACTCGGTATCGTTGAGCAGGCCATTAAGTATCTGCCCCTGCCGATTACGCTGCTCGTCGGTCAAAAGGAGTGACCCTAGCTGATTGAGCTGATCCTGATATTCCTTTTTCTGCGCGCGCAGCGTCTCAAGACGTCCGGAATCTGTTTTTGTAAATGCCGCTTCATATTTTTGGATCGCGGCCTGCGTTGCGTTATCCCGCTGTTCCTTCCAGTCTGTTTTTTGACCGTGAGGTGAAACTTCGGAAAGGGATATACCGTAAGCCCCCACAAACTTACGGAGCCAGCTCTGGACATTGAAGAGATTCTCCATTCCCTGAATGGAAATATCCAGCTTAATGCCAAGGGCCGCCGTCGCGCGGGCATCACTCAGCGCGTCCTTGAATTCACCGGTGTCCTTTCCGGCTGCCCGTGCCTCAAGCTCAATATTTCTTAAGGCGTCTTCAAATCCTTTGAAATCACCTGTTTTCGATGCCTCAGCTTTCAGGCGGTCAATAGCGTCAACGAATTTGTTTGCGGAAAGGCTGGCAAAATTCCATCCCGCGAAAGCGGATTCGTTTTCCGACGACATGCTGTCAAGCACGGACTGACGGGCGTTTTGCAGTGCTTCAAGCTGATTCCGGGCGGCCTCGGCCCGCGCGCCGAGACTATCTGCGGAGTCCTCTGTGCTATCCGCAAGCTCTTTATTGATCCTGACGGAAAGTTCCTGAGCACTGTTCAGAGCACGCTGAGCCTGTGTGGCGACGTCGGCCTGTTCGGCGTAGTAGTAGACACCTGCGGCTGCCGCGCCTATAGCTGCGAGCGCCAGCGTCCACGGATTTGCAAGCAATGGCAGAAGGACTTTAAACGATGCAGCAAGCCCCAGAACGGCATCGGCTGCTTTGGGTGCGAGCGCGACAATTCCAGCAAGTCCGGCACCAACGGTCAGAGCCTTAAAAATATCCTTGTATTTTGCCAGAGTATCAAAAGCCGCCTGCAAGCCGCCGACCGCCCCGCGCACGGCGTTGATCCCGGCCACGGCGGCGTCGGAGTCGACGAGGGAAGATTTGAACAGCGTCCATTCGGTCGAAAGGCGGTTGATCGCACCTTGTAGCCCCTGCGATGCGGCTTCGGCGGCGGCTCCAAAGTCTTCTTTCATAACCTTGGCGAGCTTCGGCAACAGCTCTTCGGCGGTGAGTTTGCCGTCCGCCATGAACTTGTCCAGTTCCGCCGTGGTCATGTTCATGGCCTTGGCCGCAAGCTGAAACGCGCCCGGCAACCGTTCGCCGAGCTGCCCCCGCAATTCTTCAGCCTGCACCTTGCCCTTGCTGATCATCTGCCCAAGGGCGAGAAAAGCCCCCTGCATATCGTCTTGCGAAAGGGCAAGGGCGGCACCGGCGGATGCCACGGCCTCGAAAATGCCGTTCATGTCCTTTTCAAGCGATGAGCCCTTGCCCGCCGCAAAAAAGGTTTTCGCCGATTCCGCCGTGGACTGGAATTGCAACCCCAAGCGGTTGCTGACGTCATAGAGATAGGAAAGCTGCTGTTGTGCGGCGGACGACGAGCCGGTGATCGTGGTGTAGGCTTTCGAGAGGCGATCGGCTTGAAGCGCGGCTTCAAGGCACGCCTGTCCGCCGAAAGCCACGGCGGCGGCAAAGGCGAGCATGGCGGCTTTTGACAAACCGAGGCCGTTCGACAGTGTCGCCAGCGCCCCGCGCGTGTCGCCAAGCTCGGCGCGGAATTTGGCAAGCTGAAGCGTGGAAAGATTGGCATCGGCGGCGAGCTGCTGAAAAGCCCGTTCGCGCTCAACCTGCTGCATGGCTTTTGCCAACTTTTGAGCGTGAAGGCTCGACGTATTGAGCTTGACGCCCATTACGCCAAGGTCGGACACGACTTTGTCAAACTTGGCAGAACTTGCGAATTTCGAGACGGAGCCAAGCCCTTCGGCGGCCTTCTTCGCCGACGCGCCGACGGCACCAAGCCCGGCACCGGCGGACTTCCCGGCGGCCCCGAGCTGCTCAAGCCCCTGCGCGGCGACCCCGGCGGGCTGCGCCGTCCCGCCGAGGTCCGTCTGGATCTTCTTCAAGGAAGCGTCGACGGCGGCAAGGTCGCGAGCCGCTTCCTGCGTGCCGTCCGCGCGTACTTCAATGCCTACCGTCGCCGTCCCGCCTGTCATTGCTTACCCTTGTTTTTGTTGTGTCTTTCCGTTTCTTTGGCGTAGGCGGCCAGAAAGGCCGCATCCATGCTGCGCAGCGTCAAAACTTCATATGGGGAGAGAGGGGCGGACGTGAGCCGTGCCCATGCTTCCATGTCCGACCATGACAACGCCGTGGGGCCGAAGCCGTTGTTGCCGCGTCCGCCGGAAAGCTCCTGAAAGAAGAACCAGAGATACAACCCGTCTTCGGGAATCGGTATTTCCTCGTCTTCAAGGGAGATTTCAGGGTAGCCGAGCTCTTCCGGCGTCTTCCCCGTCTGCCTGCACGCCTCAAGGATATGATCGCGCTGAGACGCGCCGCCCGCGCCCGCCATGATTTGCGGTACCCATACGCGGACGGCTTCGCACAGCGCCTCGGTCAGTCCTGCAAATAGACCGAGCGGTCGCTGACGAACTGGTCAACCTGCTCGCGCAGCCACGGGAACCGGGTGTACAGCATGATCGCGTTGTCGCGGCTGCACGGGAGGGGCGCGCCGTCAACAACGACGCCCTTCCAGCCGAGCGTGCAGGCGGCGAGCACTTCGATGCCTTCCGCCTCGAATTTCTCGGGATCAAGAGCCCGGTTACGGAAACCCTTCGCATTGCTCAATCGGCGCTTGGCGATTGTGGCCGTGGCCTTGCGGTGAATGGCGGAATCGGCACCGGCAAGGGTGATGAAGACGCCCACGGGCTCATTGGTGACGGGATCAAGCACTTCGAGCTCCGCCCCTTCTTCGGCCTTTTTGGCGACGTCGCGGGTGGTGAAGTCAAAGGGGGTTGCAAGGGCGGTTTCGACGGCGGCGGATTCGGTAGCTTTGGTCATGGCTTTATCCTTATATATAGGTGAAGGTTTACGCACCGGGGTCGGCGGGCACAGTCCGGGTGATCTGAAAGTTGGTGCCAAGCGTCGGATCAAGCGCGGCGGACCACGGGACATTGAGCTGGATCGGGCCTTCGGACTGCACGGAATCGTCAGCGCCGGTCAGCGTGATGGAAGGGATGAGGAACGTGTACGAATACTCGCCGCGCTCAAGGGTAAATTCCAGTTTCACGCGGGAATCGTTGATGAACATCTCGGGAAGGTTCCCGTCGACGTAGAACGCCGAGAGCGTCCCGGTAAGCGTGCTGCGGCCCCAGCTCACGGCCTTCGCCGAACGGTCGAAAATCGCGTACTGCGGCTCAATCCCGTTGGCGAGGGTCAGATCAATGCCGGTCACGACGGCGATCGCCTGATTGTCGATCTTGAGCGAGCCCTTGAAGCTGTCAAAGGGATCGGTTTCGCCCACCGGGGTGGGGGACGCCGCGAGCGGCGTGGTGCCACGCTCGCCGGAAAGCCCAACAATGGAGAATGTGCCGGAAAGCATTTCATTGGGCTTTACCGAAAGCGAGAACTGATTGACGAAACAGCCGGTATATATGGCGTACTGATTGATATTGGTAAACGCCCGCTCAAGCGTGAAGGCATGGACCGCGACACCGGCTTTCAGGACGTTTTCCGTCCAGTTTCCGGCAAGGGCCGCTTCGAGGAACGGGTCATATTCCTTTGCCCCGAACTCGAACGCGATATCCCCGGCGATCTTGTCCACGCCGGTACGGTGGAAGGGAATCTGACGGTCAGAACGCAGGGCGTTCGACGTGAACGTGTCGCGGGTAAGCGTCAGCGAGCAGGAATTATGGTTGAGCTCGGTCATGGCGGGCGACGCGGGCGTTGTTCCCGGCGTCGCCTCTTTTACGTACCGGAGCCCGTGTTTTGCGCCGGATGCGATGGTGTACATGGTAACGTCCTTTAGGCTTGGAAGGCGTAAAAGCCCACGTTGACCACAGCCTCGGTCCGTTTGCCGTCACAAACGGGCGCGGACTTCCGGGGCGTGGTAATGGTTCCGGTTCCGTCGTCAAAGTGGATGTCGTCACCGCGCGGGAACCGATGGGCAACCTGATCGGCAAGCGTTGCGGCAAGGGAATCCTCCCCGGCCTTGACCACCACCTTGATCTCGATCCGCCCGTCGATCTTGGTGAGGCCGTTCATACCGAGCGTGGCCTGCCGCTGATTTTCAAAGACTATCTGCGCCCGCAGGTGGCTGGCGTGCGGCGGCACGAACGGCTCGCCTTCCCAACCGAGAGGCAGGGCCAGCGCGCGGGCGGCGAGTCGGACCCGATCTTTCAGGATGTCATACAGATTCATCAGTATTCCTTTCCGTAAAAATGAGTTGCTGTTGCCAGACGATCGTCCAGACGCTGTATCCATTTTCAACAAACGCCTCGTCGTTCACGGCTTCAAGGGACTTGACGAGGGCGGGGCTGACGGGAAGCCCGAACGTCGCGCCGTGGATGCTGAGCGCAGCCGTTTCGGCGGCACTCAATGCGTCGGTTTCGGCGTACTCGGCACCGGCGGCATTGCTTGAAATGACCAGCACGCCGAACGAGGCCACGACGTCAAAATCGAGAGATCCGGGGGCCGCGTCGTTGTCGGCGGCAAGGGCGGCGACGAGCACGGATACCCCCGCTGGGAGCCGCTTGTCCGCCACGGCGTCGATCGTGATCTCCCCGGAAAATGCCTCCACGCGGGGCAGGTCCGGGAAAACGTTTTGCAGAAGTGCAACGGCGGCGTCGCGTACTTCGGTCAAACTAGGCATGGTCAAACCCCAGATGTTTCGTCACGATACCGACGATTGCGGCCTTCCATCCGTCCGGGATGTCGCCGTCGCGCTGGAAGAGGTAGGGGCGGGCCGGGATGCGGATTGTATGCGCGGCTGCGGCCATGCCGAACGTGGCCCGTTTGTCCGATGCCTTGGTAAAGCGTACCTGCCCTTTATTTTTTCCCCGGCTGATGCGCCGGAAGTGCAATTTCGTTGCACCCGCCGCCCGGTTGACGGTGACCCCGAACTGGTGGGCCGCCGCGTAGACGAGGTTGGTGCCGACAATGACACTGTCCGGGCCGACCTTCCATGTGATTGTCTTTTTGAGCCGTCCTTTTCTCTGGAGAATCGGGTGGGCGTCGCCCTTTCTCTGGCGTACGGTCGCGGGCTTCAACGGTTCCCATGCTTCGCCTTCCGGGGAGTGCTCGGCCTCGAACCCTTGCCGAATGTTCACAAGGAGCGATTGCCCGATCTCCCGGTAGATGCGCGGCCTCTCGGCCTCAAAACGCTCAAGCCCGGCGGAAAGGGACAGCGTGACCGTCCCGTTTGTGGCCTTGACGCTGATCATGCTCAAAACCCCCTCAGGCTGTCCGGGGTAAACATGCGTCCCGGCGTTTCAAGGCGGACGCTCCCGCCGCCGGGGACGTTGACGGTGGGCACGCCTTCCGCCTGAAAGACGATGACGCCTTTCGCCATATCTTTCAGTCCCGCGAGCGCGTCCTCGAACATCTTGCGGACGTCGTCCGGGACTTTGCCGGTCCCGGCGTGGAGGTAATAGAGGGCCATGTCCGCGCACCACCGGCATACCGGAGCCGGAACGGGAGATAGTGGGGTCACGTAGCGGCCCGCCGCATACCCGTCGATCGTCTCCGTGGCGTCGGTAAGTACCGCCTCGATGACGGCCTTGTCCGGAACTTTTCCGAGTGTTCCGCCTTGGCAGGTAAGTTGCACGAGCATCTTTTCCCCGAAGCGGGTCACAAGGTCGTCATACGAGGCGTAGGTCATGGCTCTAGTCCTTCTTCCGGGTGGCGGGCTTCGGCTCCCCGGCGTCGGGGATTTCCTCGATCACAAGCATGGGCTCGGCCTTCAGTGCCGCCAGAGCCTCAGCCGTAAACGTCCCGTCGGGGTATTCCCGCGTTCCGGCGTGCGTCATACCCGCCCGCCGGAAACCATCTTTCTTTGCGGTAATGCGGATCATGACGCCACCTACAGCCACGGGCTGACGAGAAGTTCCGCTGTGCCCGCCCACTCGTTGGTGGCCCCGCCCGTGGTCAGGGAGGAAACCACGACCTTGCGGGCCGCGCCGTCATGCGTGGGAGGCACGACCAGCAGGTTCGGCACCAGACCAAGCGGATCGCCGTTATCGTTCGTAAACGCCATCATCGCGGCGCGGGCCTCGGCGTAGCTCTCGTTCGTGAGCGGCTTCGTGGAACGGATCGCGCACTGCCACAGGCCAAAGCCGACGTTGACGCGGGCGTCCACCCCATAAAGGTATTCATCACGCATGAATACGTTGTCGTCATTGGGCGCGTCCTTTCTCTTCAACTCGTATTCCCGGCGCTTCTGGAAAATCATCGGCTTCACGGGGCGGGTGGTACACATGAGGAACCACGGTTCCACCGCGTCGGAGTTTGCCGTGATGGAGTTTGAGACGGACGCGCCATTGACCGGGTGATCCGTGTCAAAGAAGTACTGCCCGTCATAGCAGAGAAGCTCATGACCTTTTTTGAGCGCACCGAAAACAAGCTGGTTCGGATGAAGCCCGGCCTGCGCGCCCATGTCGCGGAACATGGGGCCGTAGACGCCGATCTGATCGTCTTCGATGTCGTCGCGCTTCACGGCGATGGTCATCTCGAACTTCTCATTCTCAATACTGTACTTGTGGGCTTTCAGGTTGCGGATGATGCGGTCCCCGGCCCATTTCTGCATGGACGGAAGCGTGCCGAGCCACGGGTAGACGTTTTCCCGCGTACCGGACGGTACGACCATCGCGATCTTCTCGTACTGGCTGTCGGCGGTGCCGAGCCCGCCCTGAAAGGCGGCGGACACGCCGAAATAGAGCTGCTCAAGGGTGGAACGGTTGATATTCATACGTGGCTCCTACATTTTGACCCAGACGCCCTCGTCGGTGACGTCAAAGACGATCCCGGCGACGGGGGCATTGGAGGCCGTGGTTTTCTGGACGGTGCAGTCATCCGCCGCCCAGCATGTTGCGCCGATCTGGGCGAGCGTGGGCGCGTCTCCTGACGCGGCCGCGAACGCGAAAACGCCCCGGCGCACGGGTACTTTCTCCCCAGCCTTGCCTTGCCGCTGCGCGACACCCACAACCGGGGACAGCCCGGCGGTAATGCTCGCCGGAACAAGTTTCCCGTCGCTGTTCAGGCAAACCATGCTTCCGGCGTAGACCGTGGAAGCCGCTTCAAACTCGAACTCCTCGCCATTGCGGCGCACGGTATCGCGATCACTCGTCAGCGCCATCGTCGCCTCCCTTCACGGCCTGCACGGCCTTTTCGTAGTCGTCTTCAGAAACGCCCAGCGCACGGCAAAACGCCTTCGCCGTGTCGTCGAACCTGGCTTTTTTGGCGTCGCCCGGCGGCGTGGCGCCCGTCGCCTGCGCCGTCTTTCCGGGCCGCAGGTCCGGAGCCGCCGCGAGGAACTTTTTGAAGGCTTCGGGATCGCTCGCGGCGGCTTCCTTGGCCCAACCTTCGAGCGCCGGACTGATCTTACCCTCGGCCTTGCCTTGTTCGACAAGCGCCAGCGACTGTGCGGCCTTCATCTGCCCGAGTTCCGCATTGACGGCATTGAACGTTTCGACCGGGACATATCTGGACACGTCCGGGTGTTCGGCGCGGGCGGCGACGGCCTGTACGGCCTTGGCAATACCGCCGGGCGTCTTGTCGTCAGACTTCGCGGCTTCGGCCATGACGGACATGGCGGACTTCATGGCCGAAGCGTCGGACATAACGCGACGGGCGGCGGCCTCAACGGCGGCTTCCGTGGGTTCGGCGTCGGTCACGCCGAGAACGGAAGCCATGGTTTTCAGAAACGACATGGTGATGTCTCCTGTAGGAAGATTCGGATCGGACTCTCTGGAGGCCAGCGCCTTGAGCCCGGTCAGGTTGGGGACATTGGTGAGTGCCACGGACTCAATCGCGAGAATCTCCCCGGTACCCCGCTCGTAGTAGTAGACCGGGGAAACGTAACGATACTCGCGGGCGGCGACGTGGGCCTTGCCCTTGTCCGTCCAGTCGACGCGCCCCCACACGCCGTCGGGCCGGGCGGCAAGCTCGGTGATCCAGCCCGCAGCAATGGCCGGCTGTCCGTTTTGGGTGGCGTGCTCAAGCTGGTGATCGTAGTCGACCGGAATGTCGATCGGCCCGTTGTGCTCACGGGTCCGGGCGACCACGGCGGAAGGATCACAGACGTAGGGGCCGCGCCCGTCCCGCCCCGAAAACGCTCCGGACGGGAAGATCTGTATCCAGTCCGGGACGTTCCCGCTTGTCGGGGTGGGAAGGGCTACGGCGTGGGAGGATTTCAAGACATGGCTGTTCATGGGTGGAGAATAGAAAACGCCACAAAAAAACATACCCGGAAGAAGTTCCGGGCATGTTTTGGTTGGACGCTCTGGCGCGGGCGGGGTGGACAGGTGTTTATGAACGCCTGTAAACGGGGTAGGCTGCTTTGAAGTGACGAATCCGGCCCGATGTTCAGGAAAGGAAGAAACAAGCGCGCTGAAGGCAAATCTTGCGTTTTTGCGCCGGGGACACTATATTGGAGATAGTGGGAATCCGTGAGTTCATGACAACCGGGAAATTCGCACGTCCGGTTCGTTCCGCCCTTGTTGGCCGAATGCTACGTGGAGAGTGGCGTACCACCTTGAACTCATAGGTTCCGCTCTGGAAGCCGTATCCGGGAGGTCTGCCGTTAAGTCGTACTGGCAGCCATGCTCCGCCCCGGCAGCGGTTGATGGTGTGAGGGGAAAGAGCGCTCCCCCACCGGATACGGCCTTCTACCGCACCTGCTCATATCTGCCTTTATTCTGGAACTCCTCCAGATTCTTGATCCGCTTTCCCGTCCGAATCGTATTAATGAGAACCTGCTTCCTCTGGACGCGGGTTGCATAGTCCACAAGGACGATAATTTTCCCCTTCCCTTTCTCCATACTCAGGACGTAGACGACGCCGGGATTTTGCTTGTCCCAATAGATGCCCTCGGGTTCGACCAGCAGGCTTGGCAGACGCTTCCACACGCCCGGCGGCAAGGGATCGACCTTGGCCGATCGCAGGGCGTGCGTGAGATCGGCGTCGGAAATGGAAATGGCCGCCGTCGCCGGGATTAAGTCCTTTCCTTCCAAAAAACGCAGTACGTCGTCCGCAAATGCGCCCACCACGCGGCGCTCGCCCGTGGTCCTGAAATCCCCGGCCGCCACCCGCGCCGTGATGCCTTCGAGCCAGCCGCCAAGCTCCCGCTCGACCTGCGGGAAGGCAAAGGCCAGTTCCGCCACCGCCGCCGCGCCAACCTCGGCGGGGAGCGTGACGAGCTTGTCCATAGCGAACTTGGCAAGCTGCGCCGCCCGGTCGGTATCCCCCGGATTGTACGCCCAGCCGGGATCGATGCCCACGGGAACGTCCACTACTTCCCCGGTGGCGGGATTGACCCACGTCACCGTGCCCTCGTCTTCCGGATCGTCGCTTACCTTCCAGCCGTACCTTTGCAGATCGTCATCGGAAACGGCCACGGCGTCACAGCGGCATTTCCAGCCGTTCGGCGGGTAATGCGTCCGCCACCACGGGTGATCGGCCGGGAGGATGGTCCCGTGCCAGCGGCGGTGTTGCGGCCTGATTTTACTGTCAAGAATCCCCTCGTAGCGCAGGTAGGGGAAGGCGTCCTTCAAGTCCTGCTGTTGCTCCCAGCGGCCTTGTGCGTAGGAAACCCGCATGTTCACGTCAAAGATGATCTCAAGCCGCCGCACACTGCCGAGCTGCACCGTGCGCTCTTCCCCCGTCTCAGGATCAATGACCGCCGTGCGGCCCCACCAGCCTTTTTTCTGGAGCGTGGGGATAAGGTCGCGCTTGAAGTCGGCAAAGGTTGTGCCGTTCTCCCTCGCGCTCACGAGTGCGCCGTGAATGTCTTTCAGAATGTCGAACCCGGCGGAGCGGGCAACGGTAAATCCGGAGTGGTGCTGCTCCTGCCAGACCGTCGCCCAATGGTCGGACGGGAACAGGTTCGTGCCGCGCCGTCTCAGCGCCTCGATCGCCTCGTCAAAGGGGATGCGCGGAAAATCAGCCATTGCGCCCCCTCACGCGCTGGTTGAACATGGCGAAAGACGCCGCGCGGACGAGCGGTTCCGGGTTCTGTTTTTTCAGGGCGTCGGGAAGCCCCGCGAGAAACTCGTCATACGAGGAGCAGCGGTCGGCAAGCTCAAGGATCGGATCGACAAGCGGGGACACCAGCGGCTGCCAGTCGCCGAGCTCTTCCCTGACGGCAAGGTCGATCGCGTCGGGTCCCGGTGCGGACTGTGCGGCCTGGACGGACTGCGCCGTTTTTGCCGGCGGCGCTCCCTTGCCGGGCACGTCCTCTTCAGTTTTGACGGGGCTTGCTCCGATGGTCGCAGCACCTTGTGCGGGCTGCGGGATGCCCAGCTTGTCGCGCACGACGGACAGTTCGGCAAAGTCCGGGGCAACGGCCGCCACCTTCACAACGTTGTCGATCCACTTGCTCACGTCCTCTTTTTTCTCCCGGACTATCTTGATGATGGGATACCGTTTCCGGGGACCAAGATTCAGATCGACCAAGGGCCGCACGAGATCGCGGGACAACGTCGCTGTAAGCTGTGCGGCGTCGGACTCTTCGATGTCCTCCCGGACGCGCTCGTGGGCGTTCGCCGTGCCGACATGCTGCCCGACGTCCGTGGTGCCGGTCTGTCCGAGGACGGCCTTGGAAATCTGCTTGTCGAAATACTCGGTGAGTCCCTTGAATATCTGAACGTTCCCGGTGCTGTTGGTGTTTACAAACTCGATCTTCATGCTATCCGGGATAATCGCGGCGGCATCCTGCGCTATCGAACGCACGGCCCGCAAGAGTACGTCCTTCTCGTCCTGCGTCGCTTCCGAGCCGTAGCGCCCGACTCGGAGCGGAAAGCCGAACACCTGTGCAAACTGTACCCACGACTTGATCCCGAAGTTTTTAAACAGGTAGTACCACGCCACGGGCCGGGCGAGCCCGCCGCGAACGGGAAGCCCCGATTTCGACTTGTGGACGTGAGTAATGAATTTTGCAGGTGCGAGCGGCTCGGGAAGGCCGTTTTCCCCCTTGAGCCGGAGCGTCACACCGTCCAGCCGGTCAAACTCGAACCAGCGAGGATCACGCCAGAGAATGGAAGACGGGAACCAGCTTTTCCCCTCGGTGTCCCACATGATTTCACAGACGGAATACCCCTTGCCCACGGCGTCGAGAATGTCCTGTACAGCCTCGGCAAGAACGCCGGTATTGAGAAAATCCCGCACAAGATCGGCGGCCTTCACGTCTTCGGCATCATCGGTTGCGGCCTCCACCTTCACGGGAAGCCCGGCAACTTGGAGCTTTCGGGTGGATAGGACTGACCGATAATGCAGGTCTTTCTCTTCCATCTCCTCGGCAAGCTCAAGGTACGCCAGCGCGTCACCCTGTTCGGCGGCGAGCAGAAGCGCCGTAAGCCGCTGCGGGGTCAGATTCTGCGCGGGATGCCCGGAAAGGATTTGCCGCACCCCGGTTACCGTGGGGGCCGCCACTTCTTCAACCAGCCGAGTCTTGTCAACGGGGTTCCCGTCCGCGTCATACAGAGTCTTCACCATGCGCCTCTCTGGTAGTCGTCATCGTCGTCCGGAAATGTGGACGTATCGCGCCGTTGTGTCGCCGGGGTGTAGCCGTATTCGATTTTTGGGGAGCTTGCGGCGGACAGGGCGAGGAAGAGCGCCCACGTGCGGTCGGCGTGCCCCGCGTCGTCGGATTCAGCCACGAACCGGGGCGCACCCGTGGGGCCGGACACTTTTTGCAGCTTATGCAGGTCCGAGCGGAGCGCCTGCACACCTTGAGGAATGCGGAGCCGCCTGTCTTCAAACGCCTGTTTGCCGACCGTGGCGAGCCCGAGCTTTGCGGACGCCGTAAACAGCACCCCTTCGACGCTGCTTGTGCCATGCCGACGCTTGGCGTCTTCCACGGGCTTCTCACCCATACCGGTCTGGTCCATGCAAACACGCATCACCCGATACCTCGCCATGAGATCGTCAAGGATCATATCCTGCTCGGCGAACGTCGCGCCCCGGCGCTCGGCAATCTCCCGAACCCAGAGCACGTCCCCCACTTCTTCAAGCACAACGGCGGCGAACAGGTCACGGCGGCGGCCTATGTCGACGCCGATGAAGCACGGCCCGCCCGCGTACAGATCGTAACGTCCGGCCTTTTCATCCTCTACGGCGTTGATAAGCTCCCACGAAAGCCACGCCGTCGCGCCGTCCATCCATTGAAGCTCAAACTCCTGCGCCCACGCGTCCTCGTCGGCAAGAGCCTTTCTCAGTTCCTCAACGTCGCGGGGAAGCCCGTCGGCCACGGCCTTGTAGATATCCACCACATGCCGGGACCATGCGCCGTCTTCGGCGGTCATGAGCTCGAAGAATTTGTTTTCTTTCCCGTTCGGGGTGGACGTGATGCGCAGTTTCAGGCCGTTTTTTGAAATCACGGGGAAAAGCGCCTTCCAGATCGCATGACTGTCCTTATGAAAGGCGAATTCGTCCAAAAAGACGTTGGCGGAAAAGCCGCGCGCCGTATCTGGGTTCGCGGGGAGCGCGGTCACGCGGGAGCCGTTTCTCATCGAAACTTCGAGAGCCCGGACTGTAGTCCTGTCTTCGAGCCGGAAATCCGTTTCCAGCGCGTCGAAGGCCGCATTCATGGCCCGCAGGTGAAGCTTCACCCCTTCCTCCATCGCTTCCCGCGCCTGCCTTTCCCCGCGCGACAGAATGACCCAGCGCGTACGGCGGCCTTCAAGTTCCGCAAGCGCCATATCAAGGGCAATCTCAAGCGTCGTCGTAAACGTCTTGCCGGTCTGGCGGGCGAACATGCCGATCTTGAAGCGGGAATCATCTTCAAGCCATGCCTTCTGATAGGGGTAGAGAATCGGCGTTTCCATCACGCGCCGCCGTAGGCTTCAAGGAGCTTCGCCCGGAGTTCCCCGGGCGTCAGGGCCGTGTTTTCTGGATTGCCCGTCACTTCATCAACGGCCTTGTCGAGCTTCGCCTTCACTTCCTTCTCCACCCGCTCCCGGACCTTCGCCTCGAAGTCCTGATCAAGGCGGTTTGCCTGCGCCATATCCTTGAGCGTCCGGGCCAGTGCCATAAATGTTTTCGGATCGCCGGGTTCGCCTTCCACAATACGGGCTTCCAGATGATCATAAATCATGCCGCGCAGCGTCTCCACCAAAAGGCGGCCCTGTTCGCCTTCCGTGCTGTTCGCTCCCAGCTCCTGCACCAATGAGGCCGTGATTTCCCGACTCTGCCTGAGCTTGGCGGCCACCTTGTCGATCTTCTGCTTCTGGCGTCCCAGCGCGGAACGGGAAATCGTCTCAACCCCCATTCCCCGCAGGTGTTCCAGCAGCTCGTCAAGCGTCAACCGTCCCTCGGAAAGTATCCGGTTCACCTCTTGCAAAATCTCCGGCGGCAACCGGCGGAGTGAAGATTTTCGGCCCATAGCTAGAACCCCGGCCCCGGACGCTTCACGCCCGGCACGACAACACGGCCTTCGGCGACGTCAAGGCCGCGCTGGGTGATTTTCACAACAACAATGCCGCCGATATCCTCACAAACCGTCAGTCCCTGTTCTTCCAGCCACGCGGCGTCGACATTCACCTGATCGCGGGATACGCCGTGGCCGATTTCCGCAAGGGCGGATTGCAAGAGCGAGGTGTTCATGGCGTAGTCAACGTCCTCGGAAAGAAAGCGCAAAAAGGCACACCGGCGGTTTTCCGCCTGCAACTGTGCAAAGGTTTTTCGATCCATCACGATTCCCTCAAATGGTGTTCGATAAGCATTTCAACGTTGTTTGCGAGCGCGTCGAATCTGTCGACCATGCCGTCGATCTTGGCGTCCTGCGCCTTGACGCTGCCTCGCAATTCTTCAAGCGACAGCTGGATGGTGTGCATCGTCTTGTTGTCGGGAAGGCTTCGCGTCTGGGTTTCAAGCTCCCCAACCCGATCGGAGAGCTTCGACACTTGCCCGGACAGACAGGTCAGCTCGTCAACAAGTTTTGTATGTTCGGCCCGTGGCACAAAGTAGCGGGAAAGCTGCCACATGCCCCAGCCGAACGCCAAAGCGCCTATAACGTACAATGCGGGCCACAACTGTTGAAAAAGATCTATGGCGCTCATGGGGTTTCCTTCATGTAATCGGCAAGCGCTCGATACCCGGCCTCGAGCTTCCGGCAAAACTGCCCGTAGTCCCGGACATGGGCCAGTACGTCTTCCGGCGTCGCTAGTGCGTCCGGCTGTACCCGGGTTCCAGCGGCTCCGGCGGAACCGGGAGAATCATGAGCGCCGCCGGGGGCGGAATTTTCGCTTCCGGCGCTATGATAGGAACCGGCAAGGCCGAGGGCTTCATTGTACAGGCGCACCCAGTCAGCAGAAAGGCCAGCACAATCACGGCGAGCGGCTTCAGATACATCCCGGAGTCTCCTGTTTACGGATGCGCGTTCAGCGTCCAGTTGTTTCGTTTTTCTTAACAGCTCGTCGGAGAGCCTGTTTCCCCGTTCCGTCTCTGCCGCCAGACGCTCGCGGGCGTTCTTTTCGGCGGCGGCTACGGCTTCGGCACGGGCCTTTTCCTCTTCGGCACGGGCGGCGTTCATTGCCGCAATCCTGGCCTCGTACTCTTCCGTCACGACGTCGAGCCCCCGCCAGACGCCCGCACCGTAAATGACCACGCAGACGAGGACGGCCCAGAGCCACGAAGGAATCTTACTCAGCACAACTCACCCCCGGCCCCCAGCCCGCCCGGATGTAGGCGTGCTGGTACTCCATGATGTGCGAGACGTACCTGCGGTTCTCTCTGATAGCCGAAGCCTTCCGGCCCGCGTTCACGGTTTCGACGTGTCCGAACCAGCGATCCGGACTGAGCCCACGCCGGGCGGCGAGGTTCCGGTCACGGTTCACCCAACCCATGCCCCCGTTATACGCCGAGAGGGTAAAGGCCATCCGGTCACAGGCGCTCAAGGCGCTCTTATTGGTGCTCATGGCACTCATGCGGTCATGAAGATACCTGTCATAGACGACGCACGCCCGAAGGCTCCAAGCCGGATTGAACGGCTGCGGCTTGCCGACTTCCGGGGCAACGGTTGGAAGCCATTTGGCCGTCGACGGGATAAACTGCGCCAGTCCTTGCGCGTTTGCCGACGACACCGTGTCATTCCGCCACCACGATTCGGTGTGTATTTGCGCGGCAAACACGGATACCGGGGCGTTCAACCCCCACGCCGTGCGGGCCTCCCGAATGAGCGTCGCCCGGTGCTGGAGTGCCGCGCGGGGGATCTGGACTTCGGCGGCCTTGGCGTCGCTGGCGAAGAAAACGAACAGACCGAACAATACCGATATGACGACGGCCGCGCCCACGGCGAACGCGACGCCCACGCAAAACGCCTCGGTGCAGGAAAAAAGGAGCTTTTGCGGATCAATACGCATGATCACAGCCCCAGACACATGCCGAGAACCACCATACCCACCATGATCCCGCGCCGGATGGTGGCCACGGCGAACGGGCGGAAGTATCCCTCGCAAATTTCATAGTCGACGCGGTCAACGCCGCCGTCGGCGTCGGGCTTTTGCTTCCAGTTGCCCTTAAGGTATCCCGCCGGATCGGCGTAGGGGAAAAGCGCCCGGTCAAGCCAATGGCCGACAAGCCCGGCAAAAAGCACGAGCCCCGTTTTGTAGACCACAACAGGAATCTGCTGGGGGGAAACGGCGGCGAGAAAGGCGAAAATCAGGGCCGTGGCGACGGCGCACGCGACAAGCCAGTACCGGGATGAAAAAAGACGTTTGAACATACGAAAAACCTCCTGTGACGGCACGATGTCACAGGAGGTTTTGACTGTTTCCCCGGAAGAAGTTCCGTCAAAAGAAGGAAAGCTGGCGGGGGCCGGACTTACGGCTCCGGGCCACAAGCCGGACGTACCGCTCGGTTACGCCGAGCTCAAGCGCTATCCGGTCGTGCGGCTGCCCCTTTTCCAGCTTCCGGGCAATGGCGGCCTTGTACGGCTCGCCCCGGCGTCCGTTGGGAACCGTGATCCGAAGCCCGCCGTACTCGGCAACCAGCGCCGACAGCGCGAATACGCCGAGGATGCGCCCAAGCTGGCACGCCGGATCGGCCCGCCTCGGCACGTATACCGGAACGCCGCCATACGAGCGGCACAGCATATCCGCCGCGTCATGCCCGATCACGTCCTCAAGCTCCGGGCGGCTTACCCATGTTTCGGCCATGTACATATCCTCCACGGTGATAAGGGGTTCCGAGGAGAACATACACAAAATTTCAATGGTTGGGGAAAAATTACACTTTTCGCCCGATCCGCCGGGAAAGGTGTAATCGAAAAACCGGAAAAGCCACAAAAAAAGCCGCCCGAAGGCGGCGATGCGGGGGCTACGCTGCTACCGGGGCCTGAGCCGCCAAGAAGCCGAAGCGCCTTTTCAGGCGGTACACCACATGGCGGCTTACGCCGAGAATCCCTCCCGCCTCACGCTGCGTACAGCCTTCCTCAAGCAAGGCAAGGGCTGCATCGGCCAAAGCCGCGCGGGAACCGGCAAGCCGAAAAGCCGCCTCAAGACGCCCGCGCGCGGCGGCTTCCCCGTCGTTCATCCGGCGCAGCCGTTCCTCCATAGCGTCGAAGGCAGCGATATAGGCCAGCTTGAACTCAAGCGCCTTCGGCCCGGAAAAGCCCATCACGAGAAGCACAAAACCATTCTTGGTCATAAGGTATATGGGGTGTTCTTTGTTTTGGACATTCCGATATGTGCCAAGCACAAAGTTTGATCTGGCAAAAGACTTTAAGGACTCCCCACTTTTGGGGAGTCCTCCCTTTCCATTCGGCTCTGTTCTGAGCAGACCACGGATATCACGAAGCACATGATCATGCCTCTTGCCAAAGTAGCTGGCACCATCCAGCGACGAGGCCACCGGGCGGCCCCTGTCCACTGACACCACGGGAAGAAGAGAGAATTGATTCATGGCGTACCTCATTGAATATTGTTTCCGCCGGGAACAACAAGCCGTCAATGAGTGCGGCAGGGAGTATTTCCCTTACGGGTATTCTATTCGGCCCATTCCCGGCGGCACGTGGATCTCACGTCTGAGATCGAAATGACCGTACACCATCTTTTCTAAAAAAGGAAAAAACCGAAAAAAGTGTAATAAAGTTACAGAATCTGCAATAGGAAAACCGAATCTACGGTAAAGACAAGCCGTTTGCTTATCTTTTTTGAACCAGTCTTAACGGCTTCTGTAATCGCGAAAGGGGTAATCGAAAAATAAAAAATAGGGCAAAAGAGAGAGCCCGAGAGCAAAACACTAAAGGAGCCGTCATGTCCCGTAGTACTTTAACGCTTGCCTCTTCTCTCTTGCTTGCCTTTACCCCATCCATCTCTCCGGCGGACGCCGTACTAGATGCCGAACAGATCCTTTCTCTCTTGCCTGCTGACATGCCCGACGAACAGAAAAACGCGCTTGTCCTATCGGCAAGCATACTGCTTACGGCAAACCCCAACCTTCCGCCGCATGACGCGGTGGGGGACGCCATGCAACTATGGGAAATCATATCTGAATAATATTTACCAAAGTCCCGCCTGCTGACACGGGGACTTTACAAACATATTCTCATTTCCCTGTAACCTTTCAACACGTTTCGCTCTCGTGCATTCCCACTGATCCACCGGATACATCTTGTCCCACGCATCCATGAGCTGCGTCTGCTGGCGGCTCATCTTGTAGCGCGGGCCATACGCCTCGGCCATATATTTATAGGTACGGGCGATCTGCCCACGCGCACGCACGGGCGGCTCGGCCTTTCTGTCCGCAATCTTCATCTCGCAGGAGCCGAAGTCCGGCTTTTTCCCCGGCAACATCTGAAAGTTGTAATTCTGGCGTAGGGCATTCACCGCGCCGATGGCCGGATACAGGTTGTACATGTCCGCCTGCATGTACCGATAGTCTTTATTGACCTTCTCGGCGCACTTACGGCCCTTGAATGCTTTTCCCCGGTTATCCACACATTGCGGATCACCCTCGCGCCACTCTGAAAACGTCTGTCCGAAATTCTCGGCGGGAACAACGTGCTCCCATTCCACCTTTCCGGCCCGTTTCTCATGCTTCGAAACCGTGAACCCTTCCGGCAACGTGACGTTCTTCTTTTCATCGAACGAGGCTCCGCAATAAAGCGTAACCCGGTGATCATAATAGACCTGCCGCTCCAGCGTCTTCTTTGCCTTATTGAATGAATCGTTCCACACGTTTCCACCCGCAAAGGCGACGGAAGGCAGAACAATAAGCAACGCCGCCAGCAATATTCTTTTCATGGCTATCTTCTCCTACTCCCCATTTCTTCTCACCACCGCCCCCAGATTTCCCACACCAGAAACACCAGCACCAGCACCGGGAACCACAGCCGTATCCGTTCCTGCACCGTGTGCCGGCGTCGGCTTACTTTTAGCGCTCACGTCCACCGGGACCGTCTTCGGCAACTTCGGGCGCTCCGAAAGCTCGCGTTCAAGCTCGGTAATCCGGGCTTTCAACGCCGGGATTTCGGCGGCTTCACGTTCGAGGTCGCGGATGCGGGAGTCTTTACGTTCAAGCTGAATGCGGAGATCGGCGTTTTGTTCGGTGAGTGTCGCTATCTTTTCCTGCGCCTCCATCCCTTTTTCCAGCGCACCGGAGAGACGTTCTTGAAGCACGAAATTCTGGTGCTGTATTTCTAAAAAGTTGCGACTGTCGCAACTTTTTGCGGTATCGACACCTATATTTTCAATAGGTTGTCTTGATTGGGGGGCTTGAAGACCTGCGACACGTCGCAGCTCTTTTTTGTATTTCGGCTCTGCACCCGTCTGCACCCATTCTAGATTAACATTTTCCTGTCGAGCTAATTCTTGGAGGAATAACGTGTCTGGGCTTCTTAAATTTTTTTCATATCTTTCAACTGTATTACGGTGAATAGTGTACTTTGCGGCGAAAGCCTCTCTTGAAAGTTTTCCCCTGAGTTCTCTGATTCGTTCACCGATCGTGCCCATTTTTTCCTCCAAAAATACACCCGATATATTGACATTTGCACCCAATGGGTGCAAATTCGTTTCCAACGAACCACGAAAAACCACAACTTCCAAAACCACCCCTACACGGAACCGAGAAGGGGCGCAAGAAAGGGAAGGGATATGAACCAGACAAACACTCGAAGGACGGACATTCCGCTGACGCTCCGGGAAAGCGTGAAGGACGCCTTTGCCGAGCGCGGACTCAGCATTTCCGAGTGGGCGCGAAAGCACAATCTTGCCCCGCAGTACGTCTATGATCTGTTGAACGGACGAACGAACGGGGCGCGGGGAGAATCGCACCGCGCCGCAGTGCTCCTCGGCCTCAAGGAAGGCGTCATCGAAGAGCGGGCGGCGTCATGATGCACCCCGTCAGCCGGAACATGGCGAGGCTCATGCGGCGCATCAGGCGCAGGGACATGAAGATCGGAAAACTGAAACGGGAGCTTCGCAAGCTCCGGAGGAGACAACGCAAGATGGAAGAGGAACGCAAGGCCGTCATCACCGTAGCGGAAAACGGAGGGATAGACGTAGAGATCGAGTTTTTCCCTGACGCCGGACGTGTTGGCATCTGCGGAGAACTCGCCGCGATCGGATTTGGGGCCATCGTACAGGCATACGGTCGGTTTAAAGACGAAGAACAGGCCAAAGAATAAGGAGAAAATCATATGACCCATAAAGACGGCTACACGTTCTGCAACTTCTGCGGAAGCCATGAATCACGGGTGACGTTTCTGGTCGCCGGACAACGGGACACCCATATCTGCGACTGCTGCGCGTGGGACTGCGCCATGCTGATCTACGAAAAAATGAAGGACCGGTACAACGGGGAACAGACCGACACCGTTATGGAAAAGCCCCGACACCCGAATTTTCCCTGCTTTAAGGAACTCCCCGAAAACGAACAATCCATCTTGGAGGACGAAGATGAATAACCTTACCATGACCATCCTCGCGGCCCATTTTTCCGCCGTGGATCCGGAAATCCTCCGGGCGCTCGAAAACAAAAAGCCCCTCACCGCTGCAACGGTGAAGGGCCACAAGGGGAAGAAACGAAACGGTGTTTCCGCTTGGCCTGTTACCATACTCGACACCCCGGCGCAACTCCCGCCCTTGGCGGCGAGGATCGACGGCTTGGCCTCCCAGATTGCGCGGATCATCGACGGGACCGTCAGTATGGGCGTGGAAATACAGCTTATCATCCTCGCCTTCAACCTCACCGCCGTCGCCGAACAGGTGGCGCACATGGAAAACAATCTGGAGGTGCCCGCATGACCGAAAAGAAGAAGCTCACGCAGCTCGGACGGGCGTTCCTGCTCATCGAGACCTTGGCCCCGTATGTCGTGACCGGGCTTTCCGTGACCGACCTCTCCACAGCTACCGGCATTCCTGCCCCGTCGGTTTGTCGGGACATGGACGTCCTCGCGGCCGAAGGCATGGCGCAAAAGCTCGAAAGCGGGCGATGGGCGCTTACGGCAAGGCCGCTTCGGGCCTACCGGGCCTACGACATAGCTCTCCGCAACCAGCAGCAGCGGCAAGACGACTTCAAGCGTAACATCGAAACCGGAGCTTACCGGATATTGGGGTGAGCAATATGAGAGAGATTCCCGAATACCAGTGCATCAGCGAGTGGGAAATGAACGACGATTTTTCCGATGACGATTGGGAGCGCGCCTACGCGACGAAATGCCACAGCGCGCAGGGTGCTGCGGAAGATTACGCTGCGCGTGAAGAATTTACGGACGAGGAAATCGTCGTTGTCCGCAACAAAGCCACGGGCGAAATCAGTCATTGGCGCGTCGAACCCGAAACCATATTCAACGCCTACGAAGAGGATTAGGAGCCCCCGATGAGCGACATCACCATCACCCCCGAAGAACCCGCCGCCGAGAACACCATCATCTCCACCCCCGCCGTTTCAGAACAGCCCGATCCGGCGAAAGAGCTTGAGGCCGTCCGCACCGGCACCGTCACCATCTCGGCATCAGACTACACACAAAACATGAAAATGGCCGAAGAGATCGGCAAGTTCAAGATGAGCCGGGCCATTTCAAGCGGTCTCCGTCTGGGGGAAATCCGCTGGCTCGGTGCCATGAAAGAAAACAAGGCATACCAAACATTTCCACTCACTAAGCCGAATGGTTCTGTCTATTTCGCTGAAACATTTGAGGACTTCTGCAAAGGAATGGGGCTTTCTTATCGAACCGTGGCGGAAAGCCTTCAAAATTATTCGATGCTTGGCGAGGAATATCTTACCGAAGCCCAAAATCTCGGTCTTACCGTGCGGGACACCCGCAAAATCCGCAAGGCGTTGAAGGACGCTCCCGAAGAGGAAAAGCGGGAAGTCTTCGCGAAGCTCCGGGAATCGACGCCCGAAGAGATGAAGACCGCTCTTGACGTCATTTGTTCCCGGTACATCGAGAACAAAAAGGCTCTCGGCAAGGCCAAAGAGGAAGCCGCTGATCTCAAGAAAAAGGTCGAAGACCTCGAAAAAGACAGGGACGCCAAGCAAAAAGTGGCGCAGGAACGAAACGACCAGATCGCGGCGCTGAAAGAAGAGCTCATCGTGGTCACGTCTTCGGCCATTGCTGACGTTGAAGTCAAAAAGATGAAGAAAAACGTCAAGAACCGGGAGATCATCGACGAAAAGTGCAGGGACGCCGTTTTCGCCGTGGCGAACCTCGCGACGTTCGGAGCTTCGGTTCTCGCCGACGATGAAAATTCGGAAGAGACGGCGGCCTATGTCCACGAGCGGATTTCTTCCGCCGTGCGGGGCATGGCCGCGCATATTCTCTCCGCCGGGATCGACGTGGACCTTACTGCGGAGCTTGTGCCGGATTTCGGCCCGGACTTCGGCGAGGATCTGGATGGAGAACCGTTCCCCGGAGCGGACGATCAGGAACCAACCGACTAGGGAGCCGTCATGCCTTCCACACCTTCAACCGAACAGCTTCGCCTCATAAGCGACGCGGCCCGCGCGCTCGAAAAGGCGGACCCGTGCAACGGGGATCGCGGGCGCATTGTGGCGCGGCTTGCCGAAACGCTGAATCGCTCCCTGAACACCACTTACAACTACCTGAAAAAATACGGCGGGTGGGAGAGCGGCAAAAAGCCCCGCAAGGGCAAGGGCGAGACATGCGTTCCCGAGGCGCTTTGCCGGAAGATCGCGGAGAAAGCTACCCGCTCTTTCCGGGATACCGGCAAGCGGATCATGAGCATCAAGGATGCCGTGAAATATTGGGAAGCGAGCGGGGAAGGCATCATGAACCCGGAAACAGGAGAAATCATTATGCCGTCGGTTGAAACCATCAGCCGCGCCATGCGGCGCTACGGGTGCCACCCGGATCAGCTCCGGGCGGCGAGCCCGGCCGTCAGGATGCGGACGGAATACCCCAATCAGGCCTGGCAGGCCGACGCCTCGGTATGCGTTCTGTACCGCATTCCGGGGAGCGACAAGATCGGGCTCGTCAAAGAAAAGAGCTATAACGGCAAAAAGCCCGAAAACCTCTTCAAGATCAGACAGAACCGCATCGTGCGCTATCTGGAAGTCGACCACTATTCCGGCAATTTCTACCTACGCTACGAGCAGGCCCCCGGCGAAAGCGCGGAAGGGTTCCTCACGACCTTTATTGAGGCGATGACGGATCGGGGGCCGCAAGACCCCATGCACGGCGTCCCGGAAGTCCGCTACACGGATATGGGCTCGGGTAATACGGCCTCCCTTACGAAGTCCTTTTGCGAGCAGCTCGGCGTCCGGCTCCTGCACCACAAGGCGGGCGGAGCCAGATCTACAGGGTCGGTCGAAAGCTTCCAGAACATTGTGGAGACACATTTCGAGAGCCGCCTGCGCTTTCTCGATGTACCGGATGTTGCGACGCTCCAATCGCTCGCGGACCGCTGGCGCAGGCATTTTTGCGCTACGGCGATCCTTTCCCGGACGAACAAGGCGGAGAAGGCAAGAACCCGCAATGACCTCTGGCTCTCCATAACGAAAACCCAGCTCCGTACGGTCGAACCGGACGTCCTGCGCTCCATCGCCGCATGGGGCGACGTCCGGCGTCCGGTGCGGGACGACTTCACGATCAGCGTGGACACCCGGACCCACTACGGAGTCCGGTATTACGATCTGCGCGAGCTCGGCTATCACGGGCTGAAACCCCGTGAAAGCGTGTATGTCCGTCTTAACCCCTACAAGGCCCCGAACGCCATCATCCTTCTCGAAAAGCCCGACGGCGAAAAGGTCGCCTTTGAAGTGCCTCCCATGCAATTCGACACGGCGGGTTTCGACGTAAACGCCCCGGTTCTCGGAAAGGACTTCAAGTCCATGCCGAAAACGCATTCCGAGCAGGTGATTGACGAAATCAAGAAGAATGCCTACGGCGTCCAGTCCGTGGAAGAGGCCGACAAGCTCTGGAAGGCCGGAGCTCCCACCCGCGACGCCTTTGATGTCATGGCGGACGTGAAGGAAGCGCCCGTCTACTTGAAGAAGGCCGGGACGCCTCTGCCTCTCGAAGAGAAAAAGGCCGACGTGCCGCCGATGAAGCGGCTCTCCTTCGCTTTGATGATGCGCCGGGATCATCCGGATGTCTGGCGCGACGACAACACCGACGAATGCGCGGAATGGCTGCGGACCCGGTATCCCGACACCGTACCCGGAAACGAGATCGAGGCCGTGATTGAGCGGATGCGCGAGAAGTTCGCGCCGAAACGTGCCCGGCGGCTTGAGTTCCGGCCAAATGAAGGGAGGGCGGCATGTGCCGGATAATCCCCTACGATCCGACGGTAAAGGCGCTCTTTGAAGAGACGGAGCTCAGCCAGCGCGAGGCCGCCGCAAAGCTCGGTGTCTCCCCGGCGCTCGTCAATCAGCTTTTGAACCGGGGAACCCTCCCGAAAACGGGCTGGGCCGGGCTCAAAAAAGGGCTCGCCTCTTTGCTTGAAGAGCGCGGCGCACAGACCGCCCTTGTCGACTATGCCCTCGGCAAACTGGAAAAACTTGCCGGGGATGAAGATACCCCCGCCGGGGATACGGCGGAAAGCGAGGAACCCATGATCTTGAAGAAGCAAACGCTCACGATGAAGACACGGCAGGCATTCGGCATTGTCAAAAACCCCTTTGCCGATCCGCAGGATGCCGCTGACGTCTATCTTTCGCCTGAAATCCGGTATGTCCGGGAGATGATGTATGACGCCGCGACGAACGGCGGTTTCCTCGCCGTGGTGGGCGAGTCCGGTTCCGGGAAGTCCACGCTCCGGGAAGAGCTCATTGACCGCGTGAAAAACGAAAACGGCAAGACCGTCATCATCGAACCGTACACGCTGGCAATGGCCGAGAACGAATCGAACGGCAAGCCCATGCGCTCCCAGCACATCGCCGAGGCCATCATCAGCACCATCGCCCCCGGAACTTCGGTCCCGTCGTCTCCGGAAATGCGCTTTCGCAGGCTCCACCAGCTCTTGAAGAGTGCCCACGGTGCCGGGACGCATCATTGCGTCATCATCGAAGAGGCTCACGACCTGCACCGGCATACCCTGAAAAGCCTCAAGCGGTTCTGGGAATTGAAGGACGGGTTGCACCGGCTCCTTTCCATCATCCTGATCGGGCAGACGGAGCTCGGGGAAAAGTTGAAGCCCGCCGACGCCGGGGTGCGCGAAGTTGTGCAGCGGTGCGACGTGCTGCATATCACCCCAATCGAAGACGTAGCGGATTTTCTCCGCTTTCGGTTCGCCCGAGCCGGGATCGACTTCGGCAAAATATTCACCGAGGACGGCGTCGACGCGATCAAGGAAAGCCTCACTGTGGCGCAGGACCGTTCCGGCAATGGCGTGTACATGGGCTATCCCCTCATGATCGCCAACATGACCATCGCCGCCCTGAACCTTGCCGCGAGCGCCGGGGAAAAGCAGGTGACGGCGGACGTGGTCAAGATGGTGCGGCCGTAATTATGCCGTTACTTATGACTATCGCGGCGCTCTATCTCATATGGGCAATACTGGTGCACCCCGAGCAAGTCCAGGAACGGATCATCATGGAAGCCCTGAAAACCTACCAAATGGAATTGCAGGCGGGCATCACCGAAAGCAAGATAAAATGCCTGCTCCCCGGGCAGAAAGAAGAACGCGAACCCGGCCCCGAATCCACGGAAAGAGACAATCAGGAACAGAAGGAAGCTATGAAATGAACATTCCCGAAGGATATATGGAAAATGCGCAAGGGCATCTCGTCCCCGTCGCTCAGGTAAGGCCGATCGACAAGGCCCGTGACGAATTTGTGAAGGAAACGGTAGCGAAGGCCCGTGAAGTGCAACGGATAATCAGGGATTTCAAGAGGGAATCCATGTCCGGCATTTCCGCCTTTGTGCAGCTTTCCGCCGAACGCTACGGCGCGAAGATCGGCGGTGAAAAGGGCAACGTCACCCTCGAAACCTATGATCGGAAGCTTCGCCTTGTCCGTCAGGTGTCCGAAACGCTCGCCTTTGACGAAGGACTCATGGCGGCGAAGGCGCTTATTGACGAATGCCTCTCGGACTGGTGCGAACAGGCTCCCGGAGAACTTCGGGCCGTGGTCGAACAGGCTTTCCGCGTGAACAAGGAAGGCCGGATCAACACGAACGCCGTCCTCGCCCTGCGCAAGCTCAATATTTCCGATGAACGCTGGATGAACGCCATGCAGGCTATCGGCGACAGCCTCACCGTGGCCGACACCAGGCCCTATATCCGTGTGTACGAACGGGACGAGTTCGGCAAGTACCACGCCATTCCTCTGGACATGGCGGCGCTGTAGAAACGTAGCACCGGGCGGAGTAATCCGCCCGGCTCCATATATAAGGATAGAACATGCGTACCCCAACCGATCCCAAGAAGCTCATCAAGGCGCTCCAGACCGGACGCCGCAAGCTCGGCATGACTGACGAGGAGTATCGCGGGCTCCTTTCCAGCGTCACGGGCGGCCGGACGACTTCCAGCAAGGAACTTTCCGGCGAGGAACTGGTCCGGGCGTTGGCCGCGCTCAGAAAGGCGGGCTTTCGCACGACGGCGGACCCACAGATCAGGAAGATCAAAAGCCTCTGGTATGAAATGCACGATCTCGGAATCGTCAGAAACCGGAGCGATCAGGCTATCGAGACGTACATCCGGCGCATCACGCGGGCGCAAAAAATCGAATGGTGCTCTGTGGAACAGCTCCAGCTCGTCATCGAAACCCTAAAAAACTGGGTAGACAGAATCGAGGAACCGGCGGCACGGGAGCATCTGCAACGGTTCTTCTCGGAGCAGCAGCCCGCTACGGCGGTGGTGCAGTAGGGAAAAAGATGCCTAGATTTATTTCCGTCGTATCCGGTTCTGGTATTCCGTCTATAAAGGATACACGGGACGGATCGCTCGTCTGCTGTTTCTTTGCTGATAAAAAGGAACCCGAGAAACGTCTGGCCATGATGAAGGTCTGCATGGACGCCTTGAATGCGGCGTCCGCCCGGTATGCCGGGGAAGGGGGCACTAATGGACGTACAGCGCGATGAATACAGCCACCTTCCCATAGTGGACGGCAAGATAGGGCAAGGCGTCAAGTTTGAAAGAATACGCCGGATTTCCGGCTACCTCGTCGGCACCACCGACAGATGGAATAACGCCAAACGCGCGGAACTGAGGGATCGCGTGAAGCATATCAAAATAAACGGAGAATCACATGAACAAGTATGATCTTGTAAAGCGGTTGAGGAAGAAGGCGCTGTAAAGGAGGAATCAGATGATTGATCTGATTGCCGTCTCACTGGTGTTGATTGTTGTTGCGGCTCTCTGGCTGACCGCTTTCGCCGGGCTCAATGCCTTCCTCAAGGAATTTTTCGACGTCGATCTTGCGCGGTGGATCAGAAAGAAACTGACAAAAGGAGTGGACAGATGAATGAAGAAATCATTCCTCCCCCGATGGCCGAAAGCGAAGTCCAGCGGATAATGGGATTCGGTGACGGGATTATTTTCGTCATCATGAACATATCAAAATAAACGGAGAATCACATGAACAAGTATGACCTCGTAAAGCGGTTGAGGAAGGAATGCAGTCTAACGGAAGTCGAAGCGGAAAAGCTCATCAAGGCCGCGATCGACACATTCACGGAAGCGCTGGCGGAAGGGGAACGGGTTTTCCTCCCCGGTTTCGGGACGTTCGCGCCTGTGGCACGCGCCGCTCGAAAAGGACGTAACCCAAAGACAGGGGAAGAACTCTCCCTTCCCGCCTGTAACGCAATCAAGTTCACGGCGGCGAAGCGGCTTAAGGGTGCGCTGAATGCAAAGAAATGATGAGGGACGCCCTGATTGGGCCGAAGCAAAGGTTCGGCTCTACTTCGCGCGGTGCTGGTGGGGAAGCGGTGAAGACGGCGTCCCCTTGGTAGAGGGAATCTCTCCTTTCCATGACTGGCTGCTTATGCACCTCGATATGTGGATTCACAACTGGCTTGTTCAGCCCTTCTTTGCAGAGGAAGGCTTTCCGTTTAAGCTCATTGAACAATACAGCACTGAATTGAAGGGAGAGACAAAGTATGTCCAGACGACCTCTCGGCGATAGAATACCCGACGAATTACGTGAAAAGCTCGTACAGAAAATTCTTGAGGAAAAAGCGACGATACAGGAAATGACGGATTGGACAAATCAGCAGGGATTTTCTGTGTCTCGTTCAGCCATTCATCGCTTCGCCAAGAAAACGATAGAGGAAAACAAGCTCCGCCGTCTCTCTGAATTTCAGGAAGGAACTTTACCGGTAGACATTCGGCTACTCAAAATGAGGTGCCTCGAACTGGCTGAAGGTAGTTCCCCTGAAGAACGAATGGCAACGGCACAGCGCTACCTTGAATGGGTTCTTCTTAATCCCGAATAGACATCACAATAGGAAAGGGGCCAAGTCGGCCCCTTTCCTATTGTGAGTTTCCGCTTCGGCACGGATTCAAAAAGGGGGTGCTCCCCACTCTTTTTCTATTACGTATTCTGCAACAAAATTACACTCCTGCCAGAAATAAATCCCCCTACGTCCTAAGTTATCTCGTTTTTCTTTCTCAGTTATCTTGTGGTTGATCATCCTTTTGAGAAATGCCCACTCCCCTGTATCCAGCTAGGCGATTTCTTCAAGCGACTTGCCGCCGGTGCGCTGGCCCCAGATGGCGATGACCACGGCGGGGACAAAGCAGAGGAAGCTGAAGATCCAGAACACGCCGTCGAAGCTGTACGCAGCGTAGGCCATCGGGATGAGCGGCTGGGCCGCGGCCACGGCGAGGCGGCCGGTGGAGCTGTGGAAGCCGGTGGCGGTGTTGCGCATACGGGTGGGGTAGGATTCGGCGGTGTACGAGAAGACCGTGAAGCCCATAGCCATGACGACCGCGGTGAGGACGACGCCGGTGAGGACGACGGGCCAGTAACCGGTCATATTGCCGAAGATGGGGCCAAGTACGGCGAGGATGATCAACATACACATGATCGGGATCTTGCGCCCGCCAAGGTCGGTGACGAAGGATGAGAAGAACAGCCCGGCGGGTACGCCGACGGAAATGATCGTCGTGGCCATGAGGCTGTCTTCAAGCGAGAACCCGTGCGCCTTGAGCAGGGTCGCGGTCCAGTTGGTCACGGTGAAGGTGGCGGGGTTGGTGAAGACCACGATGGCGAGCAGGACGAGGGTGCGCTTGATGTACTGGCGGCGGAACATGCCGGTCAGCACTTCCATGACGGGGACCTTGGTCTGCACGTTCTTGGCGGCCTCGGAAAGGTCCACATGCTTGCCGGTGATTTCAAAGACGACCTGTTCCGCTTCTTCCAGCCTGCCGCGGGCCACGAGCCAGCGGGGAGATTCCTTGAGGTAGCGCAGGCCGACGAAGAAGGCGATGAGGCCGACGCCGCCGAAGTAGAAGATGAAGCGCCACGCTTCCTCGGCGAGGGGGATGATTGCGCGGCACATGACGCCGATGACCGGCACGGCGGAGAAACCCACGGCGGCCACGAGGTTCTGCCACTTGCCGCGTGATTCGGCGGGGGCCATTTCGGCGATGTAGGCCTGTGAGCAGACCATGAGGCAGAAAACGCCGAAGCCGGTCATGGAGCGGGCGATGACGAAGACGTGGAAGTTGTCCGTAAAGCCGTTCAGCACCGAGAAAAACGAGAATGTGGCGATGGAGATGAGGAAGGTCTTCCGGCGCCCGATGAAGTCGGAGATGACGCCTCCGAAGAAGCCGCCCGCGGTCATGCCGATGAAGTACCAGAGCGTGACCACGCCGATGTCGGACATCTGCAGGCCCCATGTGTGCATGAGCGCGGGGGCGATGAAGCCGAAGTTCCAGTTGTCCATCTGCTCGCAGAAGTAGGCCATCATGATGATGAAGAAGACGATTTTGTGGAAGCCGGTTACGGGCATTCCATCAAAATAGTTGTTGGGGATCTTCTTGACTGTAGATTGGCTCATAGTCGCTTCTCCAAAAGTCGATTATGTGCGAGAGTCTTCGATGCCGTTTTCCGCTTTCTTTATCCCGATTACATTGCAGGAAAGAATACGGCATTCGGCAATCATCGCTGTTTTAGCCTCAAAAGATACGAGGTTGAACAACTGCCTGTTACGATGCTGAGAGAAAAGGAAGAATGTCTTATACAGTAAAAACAATGGAACGTTTCTGGCCATTATCCTTTTTTTACATGTTCGGTACAGGCCTTTTCCGGATTGGCTGTGTATGCAGAATACGAGAAACGCGAAACCGGAAATGTTACGAGCGCAGCATTTCACGAAAAAAGTGAAAAAAATTTCAACCTCGATAGGTAAGTCGTCTTTTATTATTTAATATACTATTATAATTTATTTTTTATGTCACGATACGAACGTATGGACTGCATAAAGAGATCTATGATGCCTGTCCGGTACAAAAAAATCGGGTCAGGAGAAACATATTTGCTTCTTGAAGCCCTTTTTTTCACATCGGCTGAACCCGTTGATAAGAAACGAAAAAAACAGGCAGGGGAGGCATGAGGCATGGGAGGGGCATCAACAGGCCCCCGCAAGTGGATGCCCCTCTCGTTCGCTTGTAACAGCGGAAACGGTGAAGGTATGGACATGGAGCGGTGGGGCGGGCGGCTTTTCGAATGAAGAAAGGCGGGCTGGAGGCTGGCCGGGGTTCAGGAAAGGAGTCGTTCCGGCCGGGAACGGAAAACAAGAAACCCCTTACGGAGATGAGTCCGTAAAGGGTTGAATTCGCTGGTGGGCGGTACAGGACTTGAACCTGTGGCATCCGCCTTGTAAGGGCGGCGCTCTACCAACTGAGCTAACCGCCCGTTCGTATGCAGCGCCTCTTATAGGGGAAAACAGGCCCGAAGTAAAGGGGCGCGGAGTATTCTCAAAGCTCTCAGCGGATTGACGGACATCTGAGGCACGGTACTATGGCGGCATCCTTAACCTCCACCCTCCTTTGCCATGACCGCCGAACTGTCCTCCCGCATCCATACCGCCGCCGTAACCGCGCTGGCCTTCGTCTGTACGTATGTGCTGGCATTCTATTGGAATCTGGACAGGCCATTTTGGGCGGGGTTCACCGTGTTCGTGATCAGCCTGCCGAGCATCGGCCAGACCCTGCAAAAGGGCGTGCTGCGGATGTTCGGCACGATCGCCGGGGCTGTCGCCGCCCTTGTCCTGCTCGGGCTTTTCGCGCAAGAGCGTATGCTCCTTCTGTCCGTGCTGTCCCTCTATCTGTGCCTGATGCTCTATCTTATGCTGACCAGCGTTTACTATGGCTACGCGTTCTTTATTTCCTGCATCGTCACGCTGATCATCTGCCTCATGGCGGTTCACGAACCCCAGGATGCCTTTCATCTCTCCGTATACCGGGTTGAGGAAACACTGCTCGGTATCGGCGTGTATACCGTTGTAACACTTGTTTTTTCTCCAAGGACATCCATCAAGTCCCTGTATCGCGGCGTGCAGGATCTCATGGCGGGGCACAAGGCCCTTTTCGTCATGAACGAGGGGGCCGGAGCGGAAGGGCAGATGAGCCGCATGTATACGCAGTATGTCGGCATGAGGGAAATCCTCGATAAAGTTGGGCAGCTTGTCCCGGCCGTGCAACTGGAGACGTATCAGGTTTACCGTTACCGGGAACACTGGGAGCGCGCCGTCCGGTGCAGCGCCGAACTGCTGGAGCTCCAGCGGCGCTGGATGGGGACCCTCGTGGCCATGAAAGATTTGGATATGGCATCCCTTTTTCCTCATTTTGAGTCGCGGGTCGCCGAACTGGGGAAACTTTTCGATCGCCTGGATGCCCTGGGGAAGGAAGGCTCTCCCGGTGATTCCTTGAAGCCCGAAGACGTACAGCCGCTCGCGTTCGATGAAAGCGTATTCGAGAAACTCGGCTCGACACGGAAGGGATTGGCGTTTTCTGCGGTGAAGCTGTTTGAGGAACAGACGGCGCACTGCCGCGAGCTGCTGATGCTGGCCGGTTTTCTGCTGCATGGCGGGCCCATGCCCGAACTGAAGCCGTCGGCATCAAAAAAGGCCCTTTCCGTCATCAAGCCCGAGCAATACGCCTACATGTCCCAGATGTTCGTCATTTTCTGGGTGGCGACGCTGTGCTGGATACTCCTCAACCCTCCGGGGCTGGAATCCATCGCTTTTCTGGAATTGACCATCGTGCTCGGCCTGATCGGCATCATGACCGGCGAAGACAAACCGCTGCGCCAGGTGCTGATCTTTGCGCTCGGCATCGGCTGTACGGGGCTGGCCTATACCTTCATCTATCCTCTGGTTTCCAACCTTGGCGAGTTCATCGTCATGATGGGGGTATCGGGATTTTTCATCACATTCGCGTTTCCGCGCAAGGAACAGAATTTCACCAAACAGGCCTTCATGTTGCCGTGGCTGTCCATAGGCAATTTTACGAACCTCCCGACATACGATTTCGGGCAGCTGCTGGTTGGCTCCTTTACGCTGCTGTTCGGCATTTCCATCGTTTCCCTGGTCCATTACGCGCTGTTCATGCCCAATACGGAAGCCCAGTTTCTCCAGAGGCAAAAGGCCTTTTTCCGCTCGTCGGAAGCGTTGCTGCTCCATTTGCGGGCTTGCCGCGAGCAGCGGCACGGCTCCCTGTTCCGGCTGAGGATGTTTTTCCGTCTGCACCGGACGCGCTTTTTGGCTGAAGATATCGGCATCCTGGCAAAAAAACTCCCCGTGACCTTTGTGAAACCCGAGCTGGTCCGGGTTTTTTCCACGGAGGTTCAGGACATGGTGTCCTCAATGCAGGGGCTCTATGCCCGGCTCCGCTCCGTGGATAGCGATCTGCTGTGCCCTTCCCAGCCGGGTACGGCGCGTGTGCCGCTTGTGGAAGCACCTTTGAAGGACCGGCTTGAATCCATGGAAGCGGTGGTCCGTTCCATGATTGACGGCTTGCGCGAAAGCGCCCGCGCCGAGAAAGGGCCGGATGCGCCCGCGGGTGGCCAGGTTGTGCAGGACTTGCTCGTTTCCTGTGCGGGCATCATGAAATCGTTGTCCAATACGCTCGATTTGATGCGTTCCCTTCCGGTGGAGGTCGATTCCCGGAACAAGTTTTGAGAGGGAACGTGGGATTGGGGAAGGGAACCCCTCCCCTGTCCATCCCTCCCAAGGCTCCCGAGTGGTGGGGAGGCGGCGCCACAGCCCGTACCTTTTAACGTGCTCGGGGAGAGGATGCGCCGTATGTATGGTTTGTCTTTTTGGGATTTTATAAAAATACAATGAATTTATTCTATTGCAAATATTTCTCCGTATGTTGAAGGAAGGTGGGTATGCCGCATGAACTTGCCCTGGTGGGCATCTATTTTTCTCCGCTTCTCCCCATAGTGCTGTTTGGCATTCTGGGCGCGCTGGCGACGGCGTTTGTGTTGAACCGTACCGGGCTTTCCGGCTGGTTCGCCAATCCGCCGTGGGTGTTTATGGCGTTGATCGTCATCTATGTGTGTCTCCTCCTACCGTTCGGGATGGTTCTATGAGCATCAACAGTTTGCTTCGCTGGTTCCTGACGCTGCTGATCATCGTGATTGCCTGCGTTTTCTGCTACATCCGTTACAACGCCTATTTCAGGAATCCGTGGACGCGTGACGGGATGGTGCAGGCGGAAGTCGTTCAGGTCGCCGCCCGCGTGTCCGGGGAGGTCAAGACCGTGCATGTCCGCGACAATCAATTTGTGAAAGTGGGCGATCCGCTTTTTGATTTGGACGACAGGCCATCCCGCGTGGCGCTTTCGCAGGCCGAAGCCAACGTGCGCCAGAAGCAGGCTGTTGCGAAGGCCGCCCGTGACAGGGCGGGGCGCGATGCACGGCTTCAGCAGAACGCGCCGGGTGCGATTTCTCCCGAAGCCTTTCAGCAGGCCGAGGATCAGCTCCTGTCTGCCGAGGCTGACGTGGCGGTTGCGCAAGCCCAATTGGATCAGGCTCGCTTGAATCTGGATTTCACGCACGTTACGGCTCCAGTGAACGGGTACATCACCAATCTGACGGTGCAGCCGGGGACCATGTCGACGGCCTATCGCCCTTTGGTTGCTCTGATCAATGCGGACAGTTTCCGCGTGGACGCCTTTTTCCGAGAGACGCAGATCCGGGATTTCCGTCCCGGCGACAGGGCGCTGATCACGCTCATGACCTATTCCGATATGCCGCTTGAGGCTACTGTGGAGAGCATCGGCTGGGGCATTGCCCGCGAGAACGGGAGCACCGGCGAGCAGCTTTTGCCTTCGGTCAGCCCCACGTTCGAGTGGATACGGCTGGCGCAGCGCATCCCCGTCAGGCTTCATTTCGACGCGCTTCCGAAGGGAATCGAGCTCCGTGCGGGCACGACGGCCTCCGTGCTTGTCCGTGTTCATCCCGAAGACACCGCCGCGTCCATCCCTCCGCTGCCGACGATTGGGCAATAGAGATAGGGGCGTGAAAAAATTGGAGGGGGAAGAGGAAAGGGGGGGCACCCCCCACGTTTCCCCTTCCCCCTCCAAACTGCTAGAGCGGCTCGCTCCCCCCCATCCTCTTCAAAGGCTTTTGACTGGTGGGGAGGCTACGCGACAGGAGCTCGTTCCGTTCGAAGTTTGATAAAATAGAACGGGGGTCGTCTTGTTGTCTGTTTAGCGTCTTTCTCAATAAGAAGCCCGAATGATTTCATTCGGGCTTTTCTGTTGCCCACAGGGAAAGAGGGGAAAAGGGATTCGATAAAGTCGAAAGTCTTTGAAGGAGGGGATGGGGTTTAGGGAAGGGGAGGGAACTTTCTCCAGAAAGTTCCCTCCCCTTCCCCAATCTCAAATTCAGCCCTCGCTCTCAATCATTCAGTCTCAAATCGGTAATGCGCTTGGCCTTGGAGAAGGTACGCGGCAGCGCGCCGGGATCGACGATCTCGACGCTGATGCGGGCCATGATGCGCTTGTGCATCTCGTCGCCGATGGCGCGGGCAATCCCCGCGTCGTTGCCGGAACCGACGCCCGACTGACGCTCCACGCGCAGGCGCATGTAGTCGAGCCCTTCCGAGCGGGTAAGCTCAATGTGGTACTCGCCGCCCACATCGGGATAGAGGTTCAGCACGTCGGCAATCTGGCCGGGATAAATGTTCACGCCACGGAAAATGATCATGTCGTCCGAACGCCCGCGGATGTGCCCGTGGCGCGGGATGGCGCGCCCGCAGGGGCAGGGTTCGGGAATGAGTCGGCTGAGGTCGTGCGTACGGTAACGGATGAGCGGCACGGCTTCTTTGGACAGAGAAGTCACGACCATTTCGCCGACTTCGCCTTCGGGAACGGGCTGGAGCGTGTGGGGATCGATGATCTCGATATAGAAAAGGTCCGCCCAATAATGGATGCCTTCCCCGACCTCGCAGTTCAGGCCCGTTCCGGGGCCGTACATCTCGGTCATGCCCGCGATGTCGTAACTGGCCTCAAGGCCGAGTTTTTCGGTGAAACTCTGGCGCATTTTGAGGCTGTGCGGCTCGGAACCGAAAATGATCTTCTTAAGTGCGATCTTGTCGCGCAGATTGTGGCGCTCCACTTCCTCGGCAAGGAGGAGGGCCATTGACGAGGTGCAGCCGATACAGGTGGTCTGCAGATCCACAAGAAGCTGGAGCTGCATGTCGATGTTGCCGGGGCCCACGGGGATGGTGAGCGCCCCGAAGCGCTCGCTGCCGAGCTGGAAGCCCGCCCCGGCGGTCCACAGGCCATACCCCACGGCAATCTGCATACGGTCTTCCGTGGTCAGCCCGGCAAGCTCGTAGCAGCGGGCCATCTGGAGCGCGAACGTGTCCACGTCCTTCTGGGTGTAGGCGAGGATTTTGCGTTTGCCGGTCGTACCGGACGAGGCGTGCACGCGCACGACTTCGGAGGGCTCCACGCAAAGCAGGGGCAGGGGATAGCCGTCGCGCAGGTCGGCCACGTCCGAAAAGGGCAGACGGCGGACATCATCAAGCGTCTTGATGTCCTCGCCGCAGGCAATGCCCGCGGCGGCGAGCTTGGCGCGGTACTGGGGGCTCTTCATGGCCTGCTGCACCGACCATCGGATGCCCGCGAGCTGGTGTTCGGCAAGGAAATCGGCGGGAAGATGGGGAAGGAAGCGGGGCTTGGCAGGTGACATGGCGTCTCTCCGGCAGGGGGGCGGCAACAGGGTTGCCGGTTGTCTTTTCGACGGTAAACGGCTAGTGTCGGTCGATTCAAACAAACGAAAGTTTGCTATTTAGCAGAAAATATTTTGGAGGGAAAGTACATGCGCGTGCTCATCATCGGGTCCGGCGGACGCGAACACGCTTTGTCGTGGAAGGTCGCTCGAAGCGGAAAAGCCGAGAAAATCTACTGTGCTCCCGGCAACGGCGGGACCGCGCAGGAAGGCGAAAACATCCCCCTGAAGGATAGCGACGTCGCCGGTCTGGTGTCTTTTGCCAAGGGAAACGTCATTGATTTCGTGATTCCCGGGCCGGAGCTTCCCCTCACCCTCGGCGTCGTGGACGCCATGACTCAGGCGGGCATCCGCTGCTTCGGCCCGAGCCAGTGGTGCGCGCAGCTTGAGGGGAGCAAAGCTTTCGCCAAAGACATCATGCAGAAAGCGGGGGTTCCTACCGCCGCCTGCGGCGTGTTCACCGAACTGGAAGCCGCCAAGTCCTTTGTGGAAGAAAAGGGCGCGCCCATCGTCATCAAGGCGGACGGCCTTGCGGCGGGCAAGGGCGTCGTCGTGGCCCAGACCAAGGAAGAGGCGCTCGAAGCGCTCGACCAGATCATGGGCGGCGTGTTCGGCGCGGCCGGAAGCCGTGTGGTCATCGAAGAATTTCTGGTGGGCGAGGAAGTGTCGTTGCTGGCGTTCTGCGACGGGAAAACGGCCCTCCCGCTGCCTTCCGCGCAGGACCACAAGGCCGTTTTCGACGGCGACACCGGCCCCAATACCGGGGGTATGGGCGCCTACAGCCCGGCCCCGATTGTGCCCGATGCGGAGCTCGAAAAGATGGCCGACATCGCCATCCGTCCGATCCTCGCCGAAATGGCCCGGCAGGGGCATCCTTTCACCGGTATCCTTTATGCCGGCCTGATGATGACCAAAGACGGCCCGAAAGTTTTGGAATACAACGTCCGTTTCGGAGACCCGGAATGTGAGCCCCTGCTGATGCGCCTTGAAAGCGATCTGCTGGAGATCATGGATGCCTGCATCGACGGGCGGCTTGATGAGGTCAAGCTGTCCATCCGGCCCGAATCCGCGCTCGGCGTGGTCATCGCTGCCGAAGGCTATCCCGGCAGTTATCCGAAAGGAATGGAAATCAAGGGCATCGACGCCGTGGACGCCCTGCCGGACACCAAGGTGTTTCAGGCGGGCACGAAGCGCGAAGGTTCCCGCACCCTGTCCAGCGGAGGCCGCGTGCTGTGCGTGACCGCGCTCGGGAAGGGGCTTGCCGAAGCCCAGAAGCGCGCTTATGAAGCTGTCGCCAAGATCGACATGGAAAAGAGCCAGCACCGTTCCGACATCGGTGCGAAGGGCTTGAGGAGACTGTAGTATGGAAAAAGCCAAGGTAGCTGTCTTTATCGGCTCCGCATCCGACGAAGCCACCGTCGCCCCCTGCGCCGACATCCTGAAAAAGCTGGGCATTCCGTTCCGCTTCACGGTGACTTCCGCCCACCGTACCCCCGAACGTACCGCCGAACTCGTGGATTCGCTGGAAGCCGCGGGCTGTGAGGTGTTCATCTGCGCCGCGGGCATGGCCGCCCATCTCGCCGGCGCGGTTGCCGCCCGCACCATGAAACCCGTTATCGGCATTCCCGTCGCCGCGTCTCCGCTCGGCGGCATGGATGCGCTGCTGGCCACCGTGCAGATGCCTCCCGGATTCCCCGTCGCCACCGTCGCCCTCGACAAGGCCGGGGCCCGGAACGCCGCTTGGCTGGCCGCCCAGATCCTCGCGCTTCACGATCCCGAGCTTGCCCATAAGATCCGTATTTCCCGCGAGCGGTTCAAGTCCGACGTCGCCGTCGCCGGGGCTGAGATCGAAGCCAAGTACTGTTAAGTTCCGTAAAAAATCCTATGGGGAAGGGGGCTCATTGTGGAGCGCCCCTCCTCGTACTCCTCTCCTCAAACGCTCGTGCCGCAAGCCCGGGAAAAGGCATCCGCCGTTCCCAAAGGGATTGAAGGGCACTTTTCCTAATGGACCCCCTTCTTTATGAATGAACAACTTTCTCTCATCCAGAGGTTTCGCAAGACCGTGATAGGGGAATACGCCGAGGCGCTCATCTGGGCGGTAGCTCTGGCTCTGGTCCTGACCACGTTCGTCGTGCAGGCGTTCAAGATTCCGTCCGGCTCCATGCTGGAAACGCTCCAGATCGGCGATCACCTGCTGGTCAACAAATTCCTCTACGGCCTTCGGAATCCTTTCAATGACGACTACCTGATCCGCGGCGTCGAGCCCAAGGTCGGGGACATCATCGTGTTCCGTTACCCCAAGGATCGGAGCCTCGACTACATCAAGCGCATTGTGGGCGTTCCCGGCGACACGCTGGAGATGCGGAACAAGGTATTGTACCGCAACGGCGTTGAAGTGCAGGAGCCGTACACGCAGCATTCGCAGCCGCTCATCATGATTCCGGGCCGTGACAACTGGGGGCCGATCACCGTGCCCGCCGACAAGTTTTTCGCACTCGGCGACAACCGCGACGATTCCGCCGATTCCCGCTTCTGGGGCTTCCTTGACCGCAACGATATCCGCGGCAAGGCGTGGCGCATCTACTGGTCCGCCGACGGCCTCAGCAACATCCGTTTGAACAGGATCGGGAGAGCCGTCGAGTAGGCGGGAAGAGGGTTGGAGAAAAGAAGATTGGGGAGGGGAGAGGGAACCTTTCTGAAGAAAGGTTC
>ENA-UOJR01000652-UOJR01000652.1-human-gut-metagenome-genome-assembly--contig:-C115P-NODE-652-length-41317-cov-26.996147_pt1 | contig 41317 bp, 36 predicted proteins | sample MGYA00242354_ERZ723901 | MGnify/ENA metagenome assembly ERZ723901
CGGATGCTATCCCGCCCATCATTCCACTGGAACTGTTTGAGGATGTGCAGGAGAAGATCGCAAAAAACAAGAAAGCCCCTGCCCGTAGAAAGGCAGAGGACGATTATCTGCTCACCACCAAGCTGTTCTGCGGCTACTGTGGGGCGTTGATGTTTGGCGAGAGCGGCACAAGCCGGACGGGTGAAGTTCACCGCTACTATAAATGTGCTACTGCCAAAAAGCACAAGGGCTGCAAGAAAAAGACCGTCCGCAAACAGTGGCTGGAAGATCTGGTGGTCAACCAGACCATGCAGCTTGTGAAAGACGATGCCGCTATGGAATCCATCATCGCCAAGGTGATGGAACTGCAAAATAAGGAGAACACTAACATTCCACTCTATGAGAAGCAGCTTCGGGATGCGGAATCTGGTATCCAGAATATGCTCAATGCGATTCAGGCCGGTATCCTGACCAGCTCCACCAAGGAGCGGCTGGAGCAGCTGGAAGAAACCAAGCGTGAGCTTGAAGCCCGCATTGCGGAAGAAAAGCTGGCGAAGCCGAAAGTGACCGAAGAATTCATTCGGTTCTGGCTGCTGCGGTTTCGCAAGCTGGACATGAGCCTGAAAGACCAGCGGCAGGCGCTGGTGGATACGTTTATCAATGCGATTTATCTGTATGATGATAAGGTTTTGATAACTTTTAATTATAAAGAAGGAACACAGACCGTCACCTTTGGAGAAGCGACAGAAGTTGCATCCGAGGGAAATGGTTCGGATTTGGATTGCTTTACTGCACTCTTGAACGACAGCTTTCAAAAAGGCTGTCGTTTTTCTTTTACCCGTAGTCCTTTTGGAAACTTTCTATCAGCGGATAAGAGGACTTGAACAGGGCGGCGGTGCGCAGCACCGCAAGCAATCAGCCCAGTGGGCTGTTGCTTAGCCCGCGGTTTCCAACCCCTAGGAATGTCTAACAAGAGGACTACCGCTGCCGGAGAATCTCCTGTACCGCGTTGGTTGAAGCGATATTCACATAAAGCCTTTCTGGAAACATCCTCAGCGGATAAGAGGACTTGAACAGCAGCTTTTACAGAGCTCTGGCCCGGAAAAACCTCTCAGTCAAAGCCTGTCGGCTTTGCCAGCTCCCCTGATAGGGGAGCCCTTGGCATATCGGCCAGGCCCACGCTGGACGAACAAAGCTCGATATATCGGAAGCAATAGTGCTCCGCTGCCTAGATTCACGGCAGCTTGACAAGGTGCATTGTCCAGAAGCTGCTGCCCTCTGTAGCGAGGCCCGCCATTTTGCGCCATATTGGACTTCCAGCGTCCAGCTCAGAGTTTCCCGGCTCGCCAGAGGCTCCCCTACCAGGGGAGCTGGCTGCGAAGCAGACTGAGAGGTTGTACGAAGGACAGCATTGAACAGAGAAAGGACCCCCATGCAGATAAACGACCTCTTCGGCGCAGCAGCCGCCTTTGAAACCGTACGAATGCCGGACGGCACGGAAGCGGCCATTCCAACAGAACACGCCGCAGTTATCTATGTAAATGAACAGCCGGCCTTCCGGGTGGTATGCACACCCCAGCTTCTGCCGCAGCTGGCGCTGGGGCGGCTGCTGACCGAAGGATGGATCGCCTCCGCAGAGGAAGTGGAACAAACTTCCGTCTGCGCGGAAGGCTTGAAAGTCAATATCTACCTGAACCACCCGCTGACGGCCCGCCGCGCGGCGGCACAGGAAGTTTCCAGCTGCTGCACCGACAATGTCGCGCTGGGCAGTCCGGTGGAAGTGCAGCCGCTGCGCACGGTTCCGCATCTGGACGTACAGCCGGAGTGGGTGGATGCCCTCGCCGCCGCCATGAGCGCGGGCCTTCCGCTTTATCAGGCCACCCATGCAGTCCACAGCTGCTTTGTGCTGCACGAGGGCCGCATCCTCTGTGCCTGCGAGGACATCGGACGCCACAATGCGCTGGACAAGGCCGTGGGCAGCATGCTTCTGGCCGGTGTCCCCCTCAGCGAATGCGTGCTCTACACCAGCGGCCGCGTACCGATGGATATGGTGCGCAAAGCCATCCGGGCCGGCGTTCCGGCACTGGTCAGCAAGACCATGCCCACTGTCCAGTCGCTGGAGTTGGCCGCAGAATACGGCCTGCAATTCGTGTGCGGCCGGAAACACCCCTTAACTTTGAAGGAACGTACAAAATAAAAGTTACAAAACAAAGAACGCTTACGGTTCGCGTTGACTTACTTCCGGCCCGAGTGATAATATATTAACGAAGAGACCGCTCCGCTTGTTGCAGCAGGCAGAGCGGTCATTTTCGTGTTTGGGAGTTTTCCCAGACGACCAAAAATCAGGCAGGTGATAACATGAAGCAGGCAACCAACCCGTTTGCGCCCGTTCCGCTGTGGCGCAAGCGGCTGCCGGGCTACGCAGCCATGGGCGCTGCGACAGTCGCAATGGCGGTAGGTCTTATCGCAATGCAGCACGCACGCACCACGGTTGCAGGTACCCTGCTGCCGGTGTCGGAGGCGGATGCAGCCACCTACGGCATCAGCGCAGTGTACCAGCTCGACAACGGCAGCTATCGCGTGGAGGGCTCTCAGAAGGGCTTCCAGAGCGATGTGCAGGCTGCCGTGACCCTTGACGCCGAGGGCAATGTTTCCGCTGTCGAGATTCTCTCGCAGGCAGAGACGGACAGCCTCGGCGGCCAGTGTGTTGACCCGGAGTTCACGTCCCAGTATCAGGGCGCAGCTCCCTTTACGCTGGCAGGCAAAAGCTATACTGTGACCGACCCCCTGACCGGTGCCGCCTATGCCGCTGCCGGTGCGGCGGAGGAGCAGCCCGCTGCTGCGGAGGATTTTGACCCCGCGCAGTGGAACGTGTCCGACACCTCTCCCGAGGCCGAGGCCACCCGCAGGATGTACGCAGCAGGTCTGACCCTCTCGGCGCTGAACGGCGAGCCTCTGGCTGACGAGCTGGCTCCGCCGCTGGATTCCAGCGCCGAGGCTGTAGCACGCCGCAAGCTCTACGCCGCCGGTCTGAGCAAGAGTGCGCAGGACGGTGAGGAGCAGGCTCTGCCCTATGCGGACTGGTCCGCAGAAAAGCAGGCCGCTTATCAGCTGGCACAGGCCGAACTGACCACCGGGCAGACCAGTGCCGGCGCTGTCAGCGCAGACCTGACCGAGGTGGACGCCCTTTCCGGCGCGACCGTCACCTCGACCGCCGTCACCAACATCGTCAACAACTCGTATTTCTATGTAACTGAGGTGCTCCGCGCAGAGTGACCTCAACGGAGGAATGGAACCTATGGCAAAAACTGATTTTCTGACGGCTGACATGACCCGCCGTCAATTTATGAAGATCTCGGGCAAGAGCCTTGCAGGGCTCACCCTCTCCGCATCCATGCTGTCCCTCTTCGGCTGCTCGCAGAAGCAGGTGGACAGCGGCGCAGTGGCTACCTGGGCGCTGCCCCAGGGCCTGCTGGTGGTCAACGCCGACCTGTGTACCGGCTGCCAGCGCTGCGAGATCAACTGCACCCTCACCAACGATGGTGTGTGCTCCTCTTACATCAGCCGCGTAAAGATTCAGCGCCGTCTGAATCTGGACGGTGCCGGCAACGGCCTGCTGTCCGGCAACGACAACTGCTTTGTCTACTTCCCGGATACCTGCCGCCAGTGCGAGGACCCCGCCTGCGGCAACGCCTGCCCCCAGAAGGCCATCACCACCAACGAGCAGGGCATCCGTGTGGTGGACACCGACAAGTGCATCGGCTGCGGCGCCTGCCACGAGGCCTGCCCCTGGCATATGCCCACCGTCAACCCCGAGACCGGCAAGTCGTCCAAGTGCATCGCCTGCGGTGCCTGCGTGGCAGGCTGCCCGTCCGGCGCTCTGTCCATCGTGGACTGGGACGCCGTCACCAGCGCAGCACAGGCTGCCTACATGGACCTGTAAGGAGGAACAACAATGGCTGAATATTATGGCTGGGCAGGCAAGATCCTGCGCGTTGACCTGACCACCGGCGAGATCACCACGCAGGATGACGCAAAGTACCATAAGTATATCGGCGGTATGGGCATGGCCTACCGCATCATGTATGAGGAAGCTCCCATGGACCTCGACCCCTACGACGAGAAGGCACAGGTCATCTTCGGCGTCGGCCCCCTGACCGGTGCCGGCGTACCCTGCTCCGGCCGCATGAACGTCACCTTCCGCTCTACCTGGTCCAAGGGCAGCTCCATCATCGACGCCCACATGGGCGGCCACATCGGCCCCATGCTGAAGTATGCGGGCTGGGACGGCATCGTCATCACCGGCATCTCCGCAAAGCCCGTCTACCTGCGCATCGAGGACGACGAGGTCTCCCTCGAGGATGCTTCTGACATCTGGGGCAAGGGTACGTTCGCGTCCAACAAGTGGATGGTGGAGCAGAATGGCCGTGAGTTCGAGACCGCTTCCATCGGCCCTGCCGGTGAGAATCTGGTGGACTACTCCACCCTGAACACCAGCTTTGGCAACTCCGGCGGCGCCGGTCTGGGCGCTGCCATGGGCAACAAGAAACTGAAGGGCCTGGCCATCCGCGGCACCGGCAGCGTCAAGGTGGCCGACCCCAAGAAGGTGCTGGAGCTGTCCAACTACATGATGGGCAACCTCATCGGCGGCAACAACAACCACAACGTCCCCGCACAGCCCCAGAGCTGGGCAGAGTACAGCGCCACCTCCGGCAAGAACCGCTGGTCCGGCGCACCGGGCCGTATGTGGAAAAAGGCTCCTGGCGGCCCCGTGGATACCGGCGAGCAGCCCTACAACGACATCAACAAGATCGCGCTGCGCTGCTTCAAGGGCTACTTCGACTTCGGCGCACCGGCTGCGGAGTACACCGTGAAGAACGGCGGCTGCTCCTCCTGCCCCATCCGCTGCTACACCGAGTATGATGTGGACCCGCTGGCCGATTACGACCTGCCCACCCACAACTCCAACACCTGTATGCCCGTGCTGTACGGCACCCGCGTCTACCCGGACGGCGTCCACGACTTCAAGTACGAGGGCGACGGCACCATGGTCATCAACCTGGCATGGTCTCATGCCGTCGATGACATGGGCCTGTGGGACAACTACGGCAACCTGAACCGTGACCTGCTGTGGATCCTGCGGATGCCCCGTGAGGAGGCCACCAAGTACATCAGCGAGGAAGAGTACGACTCCCTGCCCTGGGCATGGGAAAAGGCCGGTGACCCCCGCTGGGAGGTGGAGCTCATCCGCCGCATGGCTTACGGCGAGGGCGACCTGTCCGTCATCGCAAAGGGTACGCTGGCCATGATGGAAAAGTTCGGCCTGCCCAAGAGTTGGCTGGACCGCACCGATGGCGCTACCAACTCCAACCTGATGTACAACGGCTTCCCCAACCACCACGGCCCCGCAGAGGCATGGCAGGTTGGCATGCTGTACAATCTGGTGTATAATAGAGACTGCATGATCCACGAGATCGTCTGCGAGACCGGTTCCGGCGCACCCTACGAGGTGACCAAAAAGGTCATGGAGGACTTCTTCGGCGAGGGCTGCTACGACAAGGCCAAGGCCTACACGCCCATCAACGAGAACAAGGCAAAGCTGGCCGCTTACTGCGTCAACGACAAGAACTTCCACGACTCTGCCACCCTCTGCAACTGGATGTGGCCCATGACCCAGTCTCCCTCCAAGGAGCGGGCCTACCACGGCGATCTGGACCTGCAGGCAGATTTCATGACCGCCGTCACCGGCGAGACCTACACCCAGGCCGGTCTGCAGGAGGCAGGCGAGCGCATCACCCAGATGCTACGCGCCATGACCGCCATCAGCTTCCAGAAGAACTGCGGCAGCGCAAATCTCCGTCAGGAGCACGACGCCATCTGCGACTGGGTCTTCGACAAGGAACCCGACTTCAAGGCATTCGAGGAAGGCACCACCAAGCTGGACCGCGCCGACATGGAGAAGGCAAAAGACCTGTTCTATGACATCTTCGGCTGGGACAAGACCACCGGTGTGCCGACCCGCGAGACGCTGGAGAAGTTCGACCTCGGCGACATGGCCGACGATCTGGAAGCACGCGGCATCTACGACCAGACTCCCGCCGGAGAGACTGCTGCCAGCGAGGCCGCAGCCCAGTAATTAAGAAGCCGTTTTCATAAGCATTGCACACCGCCCGAACGGTCTTTTTGCCCGCATACGGCGTTGCTTTCCCTTGCAATCCGTCAGGATTGCTGCGGAAAATCGCCTTGTCTGCGGGCAAAAATCCTCGCCGTTCGATGCACTCTGCTTACGAAAACAACTTCACAGAAACGAGAGGAACTATCATGCTGTTTGGCAGACGCAAACCCGGTTATACCACCACGGTGGACGCCGCCTCCGACCCTGAGCAGGTCATCCTCGACCTGCAGAAGGCAGAGATGGCCGCGAAAAAGAAGCCGAAGGCCGAGGTCTTTGACATCGACGCGGCCAGCGAGACTGCCCGCCGCCTGAAGGAAACGGGCAGTATGTTCGACGGCAGCGCCGCAAAGCTCGGCGAGGACGTCATTGCCGCTGTGCAGAAGGAGACGGATGCTCTGGCCGCAAAGCAGGCCGAGGCACAGCCCGCTCTCGAAGAGACGGCTGCACCGGACGCCGCCGAAAAGCCCCAGCTGTTGGATTTTCTGGCCGCTGCACCGGAGGCAGAGGGCGACCCCTACGCCGACCAGCCCACCGTCACCGCGCCGGAGCTGCCGGAGCTGACCCCGGCACAGGAGCTGGCGGGTTACATCCGCTCCCGCTCGGCGGCGGCGCTGGTCACATCCCACGCCCTGCTGGTGAGTGAGGTGGAAAACGCCGATGAACTTCTGGCCCAGATGCCGGAAGACCCCCAGTGCGCAGACATCGTGTCCCGCGCCGGCGCAAAGGATGTCTACTACTACTCCAGCGCCAACATGAGCGACAACTACGCCATGATCGCGCAGCTCATCGAGGACAAGGACCTCTGCGCCATGGTGGCCGAGATGGTGCGGTTCAACGCCCGCGTCTACCCCAGCGCCACCCCGTTGCGGTACTTCCGCCGCTCGCCCTACGATCTGACACAGGAAGCCATCGAGCAGACGTGGCAGTCCATGCAGGGCAAGCCGGAGTACGCCGACATCGAGGAGCTGACCAACAACCAGAACGAGCGGTTCCTCTTCTCCACCCAGCACCTCACCCGCCGCTACGCAAAAGCCATCAGCGACGTAGATGAGTGGACCGACTAAAACATCCCACACAATCAAATAGGGTATATGAGCTTCTTTGAGCAAAGGTGTCTAAACCGTCGGGCATGACACCGCGCCGCAATGCTAAGGGCTATATAAGCCGGCATTCAAGGGTGGAGGGGGAAACCCCGCCGCCTTCCCGCAGAAGAAACGCTGCAATTTGAAAAAAAGAACTCCTCCCATCCACACAGGGGCTTTCCATGCTCTGCCGCCACTGCAAGGGCGGCAGGGAGCAGAGAGCAGCCATCGGCATGGCAGTCTGCAAGCTGCCCTTTGCCGGAATGTGCGGATATTCTGCGGAGGCGTTTTGATTTTCCATCAAGACGTCTCCGCTTCTTTTTTAACCTGCCTTTTTATATGAATCCCCGCTGCGCCCCGCCTGAGCCATAGCAGGCCGGGTGTGGCCGGGCATTTGGAGGATTTTTTATGAAACAGCCTTTCTGCGCGCCCTCTGAGGCGCTGCGCCGCGTGCTGGATGCCGCTGCGGCTCTGCCGAGGCCGGAGACGGAGATTGTCCCGCTGGACGAAGCGGACGGCCGCATTGCCGCCGGGACGCTTTCGGCCCGGATGGACCAGCCGCCCTTTGACCGCAGCCCCTTCGACGGCTACGCCCTGCACAGCGCCGACGCCGCCGGTGCCAGCCGCGAAACACCCGTCACCCTGCCCGTGACCATGAAGCTCTACGCCGGAGATGCCCCCGCTTCGCCTCTGCCTGCTGGCTGTGCGGCCCGCATCATGACCGGCGCACCCCTGCCCGAGGGCGCAGACTGTGTGCTGATGCAGGAGCTGACCGACAGCGGCGAGGAGATGGTACAGCTCTATGCCGCCATGAAGCCCCAGCAGAACGTGGTATTCCGGGGCGGAGACATCGCCGCCGGTGCTGTCATCGCCGAAGCCGGTACGGTACTCTCCCCCGCCCATCTCGGCGTGCTGGCCGGGCAGGGATACGCTGAAGTCCCCGTTTACAAGACGCTGACCGTGGGCGTTCTGGCCACAGGAAGCGAGCTTTTAGCTCCGGGCGAGGCTTGGACGCCCGGCAAAATTTACGACGCCAACGGCGTCCAGAACGCCGCCCGCCTGCGGCAGCTGGGCTTTGTGGTAAAACGTCGGCACTGCTCCGACGACCCGGAGGAGATCGCCCGTGAGATGCGGGAACTGCTGGCGGAGTGCGATGCCGTCATCACCAGCGGCGGCGTCTCGGTGGGGCAGAAAGACTATCTGCCCGCTGTGCTGGAACAGCTGAATGCGGACATCCTCTTTGCAGGCGTGGCCCAGAAGCCCGGAAGCCCCATGCTGGCCGGGAAAGTGGGCGGCAAGCTGGTGTTCTGCCTGTCCGGCAACCCCTTTGCCGCCGCCGCTACGCTGGAACAATACGCCGTCCCGGCTCTTTTGCGGGCGGCGGGGCGCTGTGAGGAAAGCTGCCTTCTTCCCCGCACCACCCGCACCCTGACCACGGGCTTCTCGAAGCCCAGCAAGGGGAACCGCTATCTGCGGGCAAAGGCCATGGGCGGCAGCGTGACCATCCCCGGCGAGGGCAACGCCGAAGCCCACTCGTCCGGCAGCCTTTCTGCCATGATCGGCTGCAACTGTCTCGTTGAACTGCCTGCGGGCAGCGGCCCGGTGACTCCGGGCGAAGAAGTGGAGGTGCTCAGTTTTGTACAGTGAACAGAAAGAGGCTCTGGCCCAGGAGATCGAACTCAAGCGCCCGGCGGTGCTGGCCGTCAGCGGCCTGCACAACAGCGGCAAGACGACGCTGCTGGAAAAGCTTCTGCCTGCCCTGCGCAGCCGGGGGCTGAAAGTGGGCATTATCAAGCACGACGGCCACGATTTTACGCCCGATGTCCCCGGCACCGACAGCTACCGCCTGCGGGAAGCGGGGGCCGAGGGGGTGGCGGTCTACTCCGGCCAGCGCTATCTGCTGACCGAGATGTTCCGCCTGACGGAGCAGGACTTGCTGGCGCTCTTCGAGCGCCACGGCTATGATCTGGTGCTGCTGGAAGGCTTCAAGGACAGCGGCTGGCCGAAAATCGAAGTTGTCCGCAAAGAAATTTCGGACACACCGGTGTCTTTCCAGCCGCTGGCGGTGGTGGGAGACATTCCGGGGGCAGATTTTGGATTGGAAGATGCGCAGGCTCTGGCCGACTGGCTCGTTGCCCAGATGCCGGGCCTGTAAGGAGAAGACAGATATGAAACTGATTCGTACCGAAGACGCGGCAGGCCAGGTGCTCTGCCACGACATTACCCAAATCATTCCCGGCGAGTTCAAGGGCGCACGTTTCCGCAAGGGCCATATCATCCAGCCCGAGGACATCCCCGTGCTGCTCTCCATCGGCAAAGAAAACCTCTACGTCTGGGAGAAAAAGCCCGGCATCCTCCACGAGGACGAAGCCGCCGCGCTGCTGTACAAGGCCGCTGCGGGCAAGAACATCCACGGCACCGAGCCGAAAGAGGGCAAGATCGAGCTCATCGCCGACTGCGACGGCCTGCTGAAAATCAACCGCGAAGCCCTGCTGGCCGTGAACCGCACGCCCCAGATGATGATCGCCACCATCCACGGCGACCTGCCCGTGAAAAAGGGCCAGAAACTGGCCGGTACTCGCATCATCCCGCTGGTCATCGAACAGGAGAAGATGGACGCCATGCAGGCTGCCGCAGGCAGTGAGCCTATCCTGAACGTGCTGCCCATGCAGGCCAAGAAGTTTGCCGTCATCACCACCGGCAGCGAGGTGTTCAAGGGCCGCATCGAGGATAAGTTCACGCCTATCCTCGTGAGCAAGCTGGCCGAGTACGGCTGTGAGATGACCTTCCACAAGGTCTGCGACGACGACCCGGCGGGCATCACGACCGCCATTTTGGAAGCGAAAGAGGCGGGCTGTGAGCTGATCTTCACCACCGGCGGCATGAGCGTGGACCCCGACGACCGCACCCCGCTGGCCATCAGGAATACCGGCGCGGACATCGTCACCTACGGCGCACCGGTGCTGCCGGGTGCCATGTTCCTCGTGAGCTATCTGGACGGTGTGCCGGTCTGTGGCCTGCCCGGCTGCGTCATGTACGCCAAGCGCACCATCTTTGACCTGTTGCTGCCCCGTCTGCTGGCCGACGATGCCATCACCGCCGAGGATATTGCCCGTCTGGGCGAGGGCGGCCTCTGCCTTGGCTGCGCCGAGTGCCACTGGCCCAACTGCGGATTTGGGCATTGCTGAGAGGTTTCATTCTATGACTGACAACAAATTGACCCACTTTGATGCCTCCGGCAACGCCGTGATGGTGGATGTGAGCGAGAAGACTGTCACCTTCCGGGAGGCCACCGCCCACGGCATCATCACCATGAACGCCGAGGCATTCGCCGCCGTGGAGAGCGGCACCGTGAAGAAAGGCGATGTGCTGGGCGTGGCCCGCATTGCCGGCATCATGGCCACCAAGCGCACCAGCGAGCTCATCCCGCTGTGCCATCCGCTGCCGCTGACGAAAGTGAGCGTAGACTTCAGGCTTCTGCCCGAGCGGCAGGCCGTGGAGGCGCTCTGCACCGTCAAGACGGCGGGCGTCACCGGCGTGGAGATGGAGGCCCTGACGGGCGTTTCCACCGCCCTGCTCACCATCTACGATATGTGTAAGGCCGTCGATAAGGGCATGGAGCTGGGTGAGATCCATCTCGTCGAGAAGACCGGCGGCAAGAGCGGCCACTACATCCGGGCGGAGGGCGGCTATGTTTGATTCTGCCCAGCGCAATATCCACTATCTGCGCCTGTCCGTCACCGATCTGTGCAACCTGCGCTGCCGCTACTGTATGCCCGACGGCGTGGAAAAGCTGGAACGGGAAGCCGTGCTCACCTACGAAGAGTTCCTGCGTCTGGCGGCCCTGTTTGCCCGGTGCGGCGTCGATACCGTCCGCGTCACCGGCGGAGAGCCGCTGGTGCGCAAGGGCGTAGACCAGCTGGTGGCGGGCCTGAAATCCATCCCCGGCATCCGCAAAGTCACCATGACCACAAACGGCATCCTGCTGGCGCAGCAACTGCCCGCCCTGCTGGCGGCTGGCCTTGACAGCGTGAACATCAGCCTCGACACTCTGCGCCCCGAGGTGTTCCAAAGCATCACGGCCCGGGACGAGTTCGGCCATGTGATGGAAGGCATTCACGCAGCCCTCGACAGCGGCATCCCTGTCAAACTGAACTGTGTGCCGCAGGTGGGCGTGAACGAGGGTGAATTGGAAGACCTGGCCGCCCTCGCCGAGAGCCGCCCGTTACAGGTGCGGTTCATCGAGATGATGCCCATCGGCTACGGCGCGGCCATGCCCTGCATCTCGGGGCCGGAGCTGCGGGAGCGGTTTGCCCGCCGCTGGCCGGAGTTTTCGCCCCTGCCCGCCGCCCAGAGCGCCGGGTTCGGCGACGGGCCTGCCGTCTACTACACCGTCCCGGGTTGGAAGGGCGATGTGGGCTTCATCGCGGCAGTCCATGGCAAGTTCTGTGCTTCCTGCAACCGGGTGCGGCTGACCAGTCAGGGCTTTCTGCGCCCCTGCCTTGCCAGCGAGACGGGCTGCGACCTGCGCACCCTGCTGCGCGGCGGCGCAGCCGACGAGGAGCTTTTACAGGCCATCCGGGAGACGATCTGGTCGAAACCCCGGGAACATCATTTCGGAGACAATTCCATGCCCGCCACCCGCGGGATGTACCGTATCGGAGGATAAATTACTATGGGAAAAATTCTGGCGATCTGCACCAGCCCCAAGCGCGGCACCGTCAAGACCGAGGTGCCAAGTGCTGTCCTGACCCCGGAATGGGGCATCGTGAGCGACGCCCACGGCGGAAACTGGCACCGGCAGGTGAGCCTGCTCAGCGCCGAAAAAATCGAGGCGTTCCGCAAGAAGATCTGGGTGGACTACGGTGCCTTCGGCGAAAACCTCGTCATCGAGGGCTTCGACTTCCGCAGCCTGCCCGTCACCAGCCGCTTCGCCATCGGCGACGTGGTGCTGGAGATGACCCAGATCGGCAAGGAGTGCCACAACGACTGCGTCATCAAGCAGCAGACCGGCGAGTGCATCATGCCCCGGGAGGGCGTATTTGCCCGGGTGCTGAAGGGCGGCGAGATTCATGTCGGCGACGAAGTGACCCTTCTGCCGCCGCTGGAAGATCCGCCGCTGCGCGCTGCGGTCATCACCCTTTCGGACAAGGGCAGCCGGGGCGAGCGGGAGGACAAGAGCGGCCCCCTCATCGTGGAGATGCTCACCGCCGCAGGCTATGTGGTGGAAGAGACGATGCTCCTGCCCGACGAGGCCAAGGCGCTGAAAGCACAGCTCATCCGTCTGGCCGATGGCCGTCAGGTGAACCTTATCCTGACCACCGGCGGCACCGGCTTCTCGCCCCGGGATATTACCCCCGAGGCCACCTATGCCGTGGCCGACCGCAATGCCCCCGGCATCGCCGAGGCCATGCGGTATCACAGCCTTTCCATCACCCCCCGCGGGATGCTGAGCCGCGCCGCCAGTGTATTGCGCGGCAAGACGCTCATCGTCAACCTGCCGGGCAGTCCGAAAGCCGTGAAGGAGAACCTCGAGTACATCCTGCCCAGCCTCGGGCACGGCGTCCGCATCGCCGCCGGTCTGGACGGCGAGTGCGCCCGCAAGTAACATTGTTGTCCCGCTCCGGTTTCGGGACGTGAACATATATGAGGGAATTTTAACCACTATAGAAGGAGAAAATTCATGAAAGCCGATCTCATTTCCCGCCGCAGCTTTCTGTCCGTGGTCGGCGCAGTCGGCGCTGCTGCTGCCCTGACTGCCTGCAGTGGCGCTGTTTCCAGCACTGCCTCTTCCGCAGCTGCTTCCTCTGAGGCCGCTTCTTCCGAGGCTGCCGGCGAGAGCGTCGAGCTCATCGTCTTCGCAGCTGCCTCACTGACCGAGACCCTGAACGCCATCGCCCAAGACTACTCTGCCGAGAACCCGGGCGTCACCTTCCGCTTCAACTTCGATTCCTCCGGTACTCTCAAGACCCAGATCCAGGAGGGCGCTGACTGCGACCTCTTCCTCTCTGCCGGCCAGAAGCAGATGAACCAGCTGGACATCACCGCTTCTGCCGACGTAAACACCGACGGTCTGGACTTCGTGGACTCCTCCACCCGCGTGGACCTGCTGGAAAACAAGGTCGTCCTCTGTGTGCCCGAGGGCAGCGACAAGGGCATCGACAGCTTTGATGCTCTGGCCGAGCACCTGAAGGCTCAGGACATCCTGTTCTGCATGGGCAACAGCGATGTGCCTGTGGGCCAGTACACCCAGAAGATCCTGGCCTACTATGACCTCGACGAAGAGGCTCTGGCTGCTGCCGGTGTCATCACCTACGGCTCCAACGTCAAGGAAGTCACCACCCAGATCAGCGAGGGCAGTGTGGACGCCGGTGTCGTCTACTGCACCGACGCTTACAGCGCCGGCCTGACCCCCGTGGACGAGGCCACCGCCGAGATGTGCGGTCAGGTCATCTACCCCGCCGCTGTGCTGAAGGCTGCCCCCAACGCCGAGGCCGCCAAGGAGTTCCTGGCCTATCTGCAGACTGACCGTGCCGCCACCGTGTTCGAGGGCGTGGGCTTCACGGCGATGTAAAAGGTTAAAATCATGGATTGGTATCCCTTATGGAACAGCCTGCGCATCGCGCTCATCAGCTGCGCAGCAGTGTTCTTCCTCGGCATTTTTGCCGCTTATTATATCGCAAAGCTGCCCCGCACCGTCAAGGGCGTGCTGGACGTGGTGCTCACCCTGCCCATGGTGCTGCCGCCCACGGTGGTGGGCTATTTTCTGCTGCTGCTCTTCGGCGCAAAGCGGCCGCTGGGCATCTTCTTCATGGAGCATTTCGGCGTCAAGCTGGTCATGAACTGGTATAGCGCCATCTTTGCGTCCATCGTAGTGGCTTTCCCGCTGATGTACCGCACCGCCCGGGGTGCCTTCGAGAGCTTTGACGAGACGCTGGCCTGGTCGGCCCAGACACTGGGACAGTCCAATGCGTGGATATTCTGGCGGGTGCGGATGCCCTGCTGCCGTCAGGGCATTCTGGCCGGTACGGTGCTGGCCTTTGCCCGGGCTCTGGGCGAGTACGGTGCTACCAGCATGATAGCGGGCTACACCCCGGGCAAGACGGCCACCATCGCCACCACGGTGTACCAGCTCTGGCGCACCAACGATGAGGCCGGTGCCATGCGGTGGGTGCTGGTGGACATCGTCATCTCTGCTGTGGTGCTGCTGGCTGTGAACCTCCTGGAGAAAAAGCAGAAAGCAGGTGGCCGCGCATGAGCCTGGAAGTACATATCGAGAAAAAGCTGAACGGCTTCACCCTCCGCTCCGACTTCACCGCCGGGAACACTGCCACGGCCATTCTGGGCGCGTCGGGCTGCGGCAAAAGCATGACACTGCGCTGCATCGCGGGCATCGTGAAGCCCGACAAGGGCCGCATCGTGCTGGACGGGCGGGTGCTGTTCGACAGCGGGCAGCACATCGACCTGCCGCCCCAGCAGCGGGGCGTGGGCCTGCTCTTCCAGAACTACGCCCTCTTCCCGAATATGACCGTGGAGCAGAACATCCTCTGCGGCCTGAAAGCCGAAAGGGACAAAGCCGCCCGCAAGGCCCGCTGCGCCGGGATGCTGCGGGCCTTGCGGCTGGAAGAACTGGCCAGCCGCCGCCCGGCAGAGCTTTCCGGCGGACAGCAGCAGCGCACCGCGCTGGCCCGTATTCTGGTGGGCAAGCCGAAGATTTTGATGCTGGATGAGCCGTTCAGCGCACTGGACAGCTACCTCCGCGAGGAGGTGGAGGGCGAAGTAGGCAGCCTGCTGGCGGGTTTTGACGGCACAGCCCTGCTTGTCACCCACAACCGGGACGAGGCTTACCGCCTGTGTCGGGACATGATCGTCATGGACGGCGGGCAGGTGCTCCGCACCGGCACCACGAAAGAGGTCTTTGCCGACCCCCGCAGCATCGCTGCCGCCCGGCTGACCGGCTGCAAGAACATCCTGCCCTGCACCCGGGTGGACGCCCACAGCGTCCGCCTCGCAGGCTGTGAGTGTCTGCTGCACCTCGCCGCTGAGGTGCCGGAGGGCTGCACCGCCGTGGGCATCCGCGCCCACGACTTCGCCCCCTGCGCTCCGGGCGCAGAGAATGCCCTGCCGGTGGAGCTGCTCTCGGCCAGCGAAAATCCCTTCGACTGGAACCTCATCTTCCAGCTGCCGGACGGCACCACTCGTCTGTGGTGGAAAGTGAGCAAGACGACCCTCTCCGTGGCCGAACCCGACGCCCCGGCCTGCCTCTCCGCCCTGCCGGAGAGCATCATGGCGCTGGTGGATCATAGCCAATACGAACAGTAAACGCCAAAAGAGCCGGTGCAGATGCACCGGCTCTTGCTCTGTTTTTATGACTCGCCGAAGAATTTCTTGGCAATATCGGCACTTTGCTTGGCATCCCTGGCGTACCAGTCCGCGCCGATCTTCTCGGCGTACTCGGGCGTCAGGACAGCGCCGCCCACCATCACCTTGCAGTCGAGCTTTGCCGCATGGAGGGCCGCGATGGTCTCCTCCATGCTCTTGAGGGTGGTGGTCATCAGGGCCGAGAGCCCCACGAGGTGGACATCCTTCTCCCGGACAGTGTCCACCACCGTCTCCACCGGCACATCGCGGCCAAGGTCGATGACCTCGAAGCCGTAGTTCTCGAGGATGACGCGGACGATGTTCTTGCCGATGTCGTGGACATCGCCCTTGACGGTCGCGAGGACGATGCGGCCCTTGCTGGCCCCGGCCCCGCCCCGCTTGGCGATGGCGGTCTTTATCTCTTCAAAGGCGGCCTGTGCGGCGCTGGCGGCCTGTAACAGCTGGGGCAGGAAGAGCTTGCCCTTCTCGTACTTTTCACCCACGACGTCCAGCGCCGGGATGAGGGCCTCGTCCACCAGCGTCAGGGGCTCGTTTTCGTCCAGCAGGGTGTGGGTGCGGGCAGCGGCTTCACCCTTGAGGCCCTTTTCCACCGCCTGCATCAGCGCGGCAAAAGGGCCGCTGTGAGCTGCATCCGCCTCCGCTGGGGTGTTTGACGTCTGAGACGCCTGGGCCGTCTGGGCCTGCTTCAACGCGGCGCTGGCAGGGACTTTATCGGCATAGCGGGCGATGTAGGCCATGCTCTGCTTATCACGGTTGGTGAGGACGTTGTAAGAGTAGACCGCCGCCATCATCTCTTCGCTGGAAGGATTCATGATGGCGAGGTCGAGGCCCGCGTACATGGCCATGGTGAGGAAAGTAGTGTTCAGATAGGGGCGGCAGGGCAGGCCGAAGCTGATGTTGGACACACCGAGGATGGTGCGGACGCCCAGCTCCGTCTTGCAGCGGGCCAGCGCCTCCACGGTGGCCAGAACGTCCTGCTGCTGGGCGCTGGCGGTGAGGGTCAGGCAGTCGATATAAATATCTTCCCGGGGGATGCCGTGGGCCAGCGCCGCGTCCACCACCCGCTTTGCGATTTCAAACCGGGCGTCGGCGCTGGGCTGGATGCCCCGCTCGTCGATGGCAAGGCCGACGACGGCCGCGCCGTACTTTTTGCAAAGGGGCAGGACACGCTCCAGCACTTCGGTCTCGCCGTTCACCGAGTTGACGATGGGCTTGCCGTTGTAAACTCGCAGGCCCCGCTCGAGGGCGTCTGCGTGGGAGGAATCCAGCTGCAAGGGCAGGCTGACGACACTTTGTAAAGCCTTCACCACCTGCTCCATGACGGCGGGCTCGTCCACGCCGGGCGCGCCCACGTTGACGTCCAGCACCTGCGCTCCGGCCTCGGACTGGCTGACGGCCTGCTCGAGGATGTAGTTCATGTCGCCCTCGCGCAGGGCCTGCTGAAACCGCTTTTTTCCGGTGGGGTTGATGCGCTCGCCCACCACGGTGATGCCGTCCACGGTGACGAAGTCCATCGGCGAGCAGAGTACCGAGGGCATGGCGTGGGCGGGGCGGCCCGGCTTGCAGTCGGCGAAGACGCCGTTCAGCAGCTTGATGAAATCGGGGGTGGTGCCGCAGCAGCCGCCCGCCGCAAAGAGCTTCAAATCGCGGTAGGGCTTCATCTCCATGGCAAAGAGCTGGGGCGTGATGTCGTAGCCGCTGCCGTCGGCGCGGGGCAGGCCCGCATTCGGCTTAACAAAGACCGGGAAATCGCCGGGCAGAGCCTCGGCCAGCCGCTTTGCCATCGGGAAGATCTCCTTCGGGCCGAGGGAGCAGTTGATGCCCACGGCGTTGGCCCCGAGGCCCCGGGCCGTGACGGCGAAGCTCTCGACGGTGCAGCCGGTGAAGGTGCGCCCGCCTGCCTCAAAGCTCATGCTGGCGAGGATGGGCAGGTCACAGTTCTCTTTCGCGGCCAGCAGGGCAGCTTTCAGCTCGTACAGGTCGGTGAAGGTCTCAAAGAAGACGAGATCGGCCCCGGCGGCGACACCCGCCCGGACGATGCGGCCATACTCGGCCACGGCGTCTTCAAAGGCCAGCGTGCCGTTGGGCTCCAGCAGTTCGCCCAGCGGGCCGACGTCCAGCGCGGCCAGTGCGCCGTAGGGGGCGCAGGCCCGCTTGCAGTTGGCGATGCCCGCCGCAATGATCTCTTCCAGCGTGTATTCGCTGCCCGCCAGCTTATGGGCCGACGCGCCGAAGGTGTTGGCATTGATGATGCGGCTGCCTGCGGCGGCGTACCGGCTGTGGATGCTCTCGATGAGCTGTGGGTCGGTGATGTTCAGTTCCTCAGGCCGTGCGCCCAGTTTCAGGCCCGCCGCCTGCAGCATGGTACCCATGCCGCCGTCGAGGAGGATGGTATTCGGCTGGGTAAACAATTCATTCGCTTGCACAGGTCTTGCCCCTCTTTCTATATTCGCACCGCGTGTTCAGCACGCAGTGTCCGCACCCGGCAAGGCGTCCTTTCACCGGATGGTCGCTCAGGCCCAGCAGAGCGGTCACGCTCTTGCGGGGCGTCATCAGGTCATTTTCGGTCACGCAGAGCCCGGCCCGGCGGGCGGTGTCCAGTGCCGCCGCCACCAGCGGCTGAACCCCGATGGGCCAGTCGCCGTAGCCCGGCGAGAAACGGCCCGTGAGGTACTTGTCCTGCTCTGCGGCCCACTGCCGCAGCTCGGCCTCGGCGGCATCCGCAGCCTGTTCGGCCAGCACAGAGCCGATGGCGTCCGACGCCACACCGGCGGCGATGTCGCCCACACCGGCCCGGCGTATCTGTCCGTCCACACCGGGGCCGACTGTCACGGCCAGAAGCACGGCCTCACTGCACCCTTCCAGATGCCGGAAGATGTCCTCCCCCTTCAAAATACCGGCCTGCGTGAGACTCTCCACGTCGGCCTCGAGCCAGACGGCCCGGGGCGTGGCGGCGGCGAGAAGGGGCGCAGCGCACTTTTCCAGAAGGGTGAGGGTAGCGCTGTCAGCCTCGCCCCGCGCGCCGAAATACCGCGCGGCCTGCCGGATGTCGATGGACTCCGGCTTTGCTAAATTCAGGGGTCTGCTGGGGCCGATGGGCATTTTCCGCCGCCTCCTTCTTTTGAATAAAGTATGATAAGTATACCGCACCGGTAGGCTAAAATCAACACAAAAGCCCCTCCCTCAGCATTTTTGCCGGGGGAGGGGCCTATTATATGATCTTTCCTTGCAGCCCCTTGATAGGGGCGGTGGCACGGCGTCAGCCGTGACGGAGAGGTTTATCAGCGGATGTCCCTGACCGACACCGCCTGTTACTTCAAAAACTTGTGGACAGCGCGGGCGACGATGCCGCCCAGGATGCCGGAGACAAGGAACTCGGCCACGCCCTGCACGCCGACCAGCAGGACGACGAACATCAGGGGGTTGGCTGCGCCCTTGACGGACACGAGGTTCTGGACGTAATCGCAGCCGTAGAAGGCCAGCACGATGTAGCCCATGAAGAACAGGGTGTTGAGGGCCGGGGCGCACATGGCGCTGACGATGTAGCTCCAGGTGCCGGGCTTATCGAAATTCTTGACAGCGTTGAAGATAAGGCCGGTACACAGGCCCATCAGCACACGCATACCCACACAGAGGATGAAGGTGTTGACGGGGCTGACCTGGAACAGCGCACCAGTCATGGCGGAAGCGCCGGTGACGGCGTCATAGAAGCTCACGGCACCGAACACGCCGCCGAGGATAGCGCCTGCGGCGGGACCCATGGTGATGGCACCCACGGCGATCGGCAGGGTCAAAAAGCTCATGTAAAGCGGGCCTACAGGGACACTACCCAGGCCGACGGCCTTCATGACCAGCTCAATGGCGACCAGCAGTGCCAGCCGGGTGAGGGTGCGAATGTCATTCTTTTTCATAATTCAGTTTTCCTCCTTGCTGCCGTTCCGCCCTAAATTGTCGGATACGGCGCAAACCTGCCCGTGAAATACACGGGGTCTTTTGTAGAATACAGTCTGAAATATACGGGATGTTTTGTCAGGGAACTCCCGGGGATAGCATTATAAATCAGTAGTGAAGCGGATGCCCGCATCGCGGCGGGCCGTTTCCAGCACACGGCTGACGGCCACCGAGGTGTCTAGCATCCGGCTGCAAAGCTCCATATCCTCGCTCTCGATGGCGCGGGCAAAGGCGTGGAACTCCGCCGCCTGCCGGGGACGGCCTGCGCTGAGGTTGAAGTGCTCTTCCTTGCCCTTATAGGGGTGGAAGGTGACGCCGCCGCAGAAGTTGGCGGTGGATTTCTGGAGCAGATACCCCTTGGTACCCTGAATGATGTACCGGGCCGGGGAACTGCTGTCCTTGGCATTGATGCTCACGGCCTTGAAGCTGCGATACTCCATCGTCAGCACGCCGCTGGTGTCGATGCCCCGGGTGATATTGGCCGCATAGTGGACCTTGTTGGGCGAGCCGAAGAGGCCCACCACATAGCTGACATTGTAGACACCCAGATCCATCAGCGCGCCGCCGGCGCAGGCCGGGTCAAAGGACGGCCAGACCTTGCCGGCGCAGAAATCATGATACCGGCTGGAATACTGGCTGAAATTACACTGCACCATCGTGACGGCGCCTACCTTGGGCAGCACCTCACGGATCTTGGCGTAGTTGTCCTGATACTGCGTGGTGACAGCCTCGAAGAGGAAGAGCTTTTTGCTCCGGGCCAGCTCGGCCAGCTCTTCGGCCAGCGCCGCCGTGGGGGCCATCGGCTTTTCGACGATGACGTGGCGACCCGCTTCCAGAGCGGCACGGGTATATTTTACGTGCAGGATATTCGGTACGGCGATATACACAACGTCCACCCAGCTCAGCAGTTCGTCGTAGCTGGTGGTGTGGCGCGGCACACCATACTGGTCGCAGAGGGCCTGTGCTGCACCGGCGCTCCGCTCCGTGCTGCAAAGAGCCTCGACCTTGAAGGGGCTTTCCGGCCCAGTGAGCCAGGGCAGGAACTCCCGGACGATCATGCCTGCGCCGAGAATACCTAATTTCATCATAAGGTCTCTCCTTTCAAGGCTCAGCCCGCTTTGGCCTCATCGTCCCGGCGGGGACGTCGGTTATTGCGGCGGCGGGGGCTGCTGCCGTTGTTGTAAGGGCGTCTGCCTGTCGGGCGGGGACGGCGGCGCTCACCGTCGCTGCGCGGCTCGTGGTGACGCTCATGCTGCGGCGCATTGAGCTGATAAAGGAGAGCCAGTCCCTTCAGCAGCAGCTCGGGGTCATAGGTGAGCGGGTGACGGCAGAGCGGGATGACATACTTTGCCAGACCGCCAGTGACCACCAGCGTGGCCGGACAGCCCAGTTCTTCCTCGATGCGCTGAGTGATGCCGTCCAGCAGGACAGCCGTCCCCAGCACAGAGCCGGAGAGCATACACTTCTCGGTATCGACGCCGATCGCGCTTTTGGGCGAAGAAAGATGTACCTGCGGCAGCTGGGCGCACCGCTCCCCCAGCGCCCGCAGACCGGTGGAAAGTCCGGGGCAGATGACGCCGCCCCGGAAGACCTTATTCTCATCTACCACGTTGAACGTGGTGGCGGTGCCGAGGTCTACCGTGACCACCGGCAGGGGGAAGTTCGCCGCCGCGTAGGCCGCATCCACAAGGCGGTCTTTGCCGACGGCGTGAGGGTCAGGCACCCCCATCGTGAGGCCGGTGCGGATGTCAGGCGAGACGATGACCGGCTTTTTTCCGGTGTAGTGGCGGGCGCACTCGGCCAGCGCCCCCGTGATCTGGGGGACGACGCTGGTGAGGACAGCGCCCTCGAAGCGGATGGGCTTTTCCGGGTGTCTCCGATGAGAGAACACCTTTTCCATCTCGGCACGGTACTCCGCCGCTGTGCGGGTGCGCACCGTGTCCATGTGGGCCACAAAGCATACACGTCCGTCCCGGATGCCCCCGAGGGCGACGGTGGTGTTGCCTATGTCAATGGCTAAAATCATAATTCAGTTCCTCGCAGGGTCGAATCTCTCCGTCATCGCTGTGCGATGCCGCCTCTCCTACCGAGGGGAGGCCTTGGCATATCGTAAAGCCCCATCTCTTCGCCAGAGGCTCCCCTACCAGGGGAGCTGGCGCGAAGCGCCTGAGAGGTTGTATGGAGACGGGCCTGCCCGTGAGCCGCAGGCTTGACAGAGAGCTTTTTTGTATAAGTCAAGCTGTATTTTACCGCATTTTGAGCCAAGATACAACCCCCATCAAAGATTTTGTTGTGCTCTGGGCCGTTTTGCATTATACTGTAGTTATATTATCCCTATTTATAGGAGGTATTTTGGATGGATCTGAAGGGAAAATGCGTCCTTCTGGGCGTCAGCGGCGGCATTGCCGCCTATAAAATGGCCAACGTGGCCAGCGCACTGCGCAAGCTGGGGGCCGACGTGGAGGTCATCATGACCAGAAACGCCACCCAGTTCATCACCCCTATCACGTTCGAGACCCTGACAGGCCACAAGTGCATGGTGGACACCTTCGACCGGGATTTCAAGTTCGAAGTCACCCACATCTCGCTGGCAAAGAAGGCCGACGTCATCCTCGTGGCCCCGGCCACCGCCAACGTCATTGCCAAGATGGCCCACGGCATCGCCGACGATATGCTTACCACCGTCGTTCTCGCGGCCAAGTGTCCCAAGCTCGTCTCCCCTGCCATGAACACCGGGATGCTGGAGAACCCCATCACCCAGGACAACATCGCCACACTGGAAAAGTACGGCTTCACGGTCATCCCCTCCGAGAGCGGCGTACTGGCCTGCAAGGACGTGGGCAGCGGACGCCTGCCGAAAGAGGATGTCCTGCTGGACTACATCTTCCGCGCCATCGCAAAGCCGAAGGACCTCGCCGGTCTGCGCATTGCCGTCACGGCCGGCCCCACTCAGGAGCCGCTGGACCCTGTGCGCTACCTGACCAACCACTCCACCGGCAAGATGGGCTATGCCGTGGCCCGTGCCGCCGCGATGCGCGGTGCCGAAGTCACCCTCATCCACGGCCCGACGGCCCTGCAGCCGGTGCGGTTCACCGAGGATGTCCCCATCACGACAGCCCAGCAGATGTACGAGGCCGTGACCAGCCGCTTCGACGAGATGGACGTTCTGGTCATGGCCGCTGCCGTGGCCGATTACCGCCCCGCCGCTGTGGCCGACGACAAGATAAAGAAGAAGGACGGCGACCTCTCCATCGCCGTGGAGCGGACGCCCGACATCCTCGGAACCATCGGCCCCAAGAAGAAGGGCCAGTTCCTCTGCGGCTTCTCGATGGAGACGCGGGACATGCTGGCCAACTCCTCGGCCAAGCTCGAGAAAAAGAACCTCGACATGGTGGTGGCCAACAATCTGAAGGTAGCCGGTGCCGGGTTTGGTGTGGATACCAATGTTGTCACCTTCATCACGCCGGACGGCGCCCGCGAGCTGCCCCTGATGAGCAAGGATGATGTGGCGGACGCCATTCTGGATGAGATTTTAGCACGAAAGAGTAAGTGATCATGCTGAAAGAAGTTCTGTTCTTCTGTCGAAAAATATGATATAATCGAATCGCCGTCCTTACCACTCCATTCCGTTTGGAAGGGAGGTGATTCCGAATGAACAGTATTTTCTCATTTATGCTGTCTGTCGCAGCAGGTGTGGTTGCAAACTACATCTACAAGTGGCTTGGCAGATGGTTCAACAAGGACTGTAAGCACTAAATAATAAGACCCCTTCCCGGAGCTAGCACCTCCGAGAAGGGGTCTTATTATTTGCGATTCCAAATGAACAGCATTTGATTTTCTCGTTTATAAGTATACGCAGTTTTCTAAAAAAGTCAAGCGCCTCGCAGAAAATTTACAATGCTGTAAATATTACTGTACCACGCAAAAAGTGCTCTGCCGGCCGGCAGAGCACTTTTCCGTTATACAGAGATTTACTTGGTGCCGTAGATACGGTCGCCTGCGTCACCCAGGCCGGGGACGATGTAGCCGTTCTCGTTCAGGTGGTCGTCCTGTGCGCCGAGGTAGATGTCCACATCGGGGTGTGCCTCGTGCAGGGCCTTGATGCCTTCCGGAGCAGCGATGAGGCCGATGAACTTGATGTGCTTTGCGCCGTGCTTCTTGATCTGGGTGATGGCGTCGATGGCGCTGCCGCCGGTAGCCAGCATCGGGTCAAGCACCAGAACGTCGCGCTCAGCGATGTCCTTCGGCAGCTTGCAGAAATACTCCACGGGCTGCAGGGTCTCCTCGTCGCGGTACAGGCCGATGAAGCCGACCTTAGCGGCGGGCAGCAGGGTCAGCATACCATCCAGCATACCCATGCCGGCGCGGAGGATCGGCACCAGCGCCAGCTTGCGGCCTGCCAGCACCTTGGTCTTTGCCATGGTGATGGGAGTCTCGATCTCCACCTCTTCCAGAGGCAGGTCACGGGTAGCCTCATAGCACAGCAGAGTGGCGATCTCGCCCACGAGGTCACGGAACTCCTTGGTGCCGGTCTGCTTGTTGCGCAGAATGCTCAGTTTGTGCTGCAGCAGCGGATGCTCAACGATCATAGGGGTCATAATACACTCTCCTTATATTGTGAATAGATATTGGAATACTAAGGTTTACCGATTCTCGATCTCCATCAGCTTTGCGATGCGCTTCTCGTGGCGGCCGCCCTCGAACTCGGTGTTGAGGAAGATGTCCACCAGCTGGCAGGCGAGGCCGGGGCCGACGACGCGGCCGCCCATGCACAGGGCGTTGGCGTCGTTGTGGCGGCGGGTATACTCGCAGCTGAAGCTGTCAGAGCAGCAGCAGGCACGGATGCCCTTGACCTTGTTTGCAGCCATGCTGATGCCCACACCGGTGCCGCAGAACAGCAGCGCCTTGCTGCACTGGCCGCTCACCACGGCGTCGCAGGCAGGCAGAGCCATGTCAGGGTAGTCCACGCTGGCGGTGCTGTGGGTGCCGAAGTCGATGTACTCCAACCCCAGCTCGTCCAGATGAGCCTTAACGGCCTCTTTCAGTTCAAATCCGCCGTGGTCGGCGGCAAGTGCGATGGGTTTCGTCATTGGTGTTGATCCTTTCCCTTTGCAGTATCTTCCGGTATTTCGGTACGGGCAGCTTCTGCGGCCAGACGCTCGGCCCGCTCCCGCTCGGCCTGGCTCAGCCGGTGATAATCCGGCAGCAGAGCCTCGGGCAGAACGGCTTCGCCCCGCTGGGCCATCTGCTCTGCCACATAGGCCACCGCAGCGGCACGGCCATTGCGGAGAGCTGGCGGTACACAGAGCACGCCCGGGACATTGTCATATTTATTATAGCACAGAGCCGCGCCATCACCAACAAAAAACAGAGGCTTTTTGCAATTTTCTACAAACTCGGCCAGGTCGGCCACGGCACGGGCATCGTCGTCCATCAGACGCTCGTGGGTCTCAAGGTCGAAAGCCGCGCTGTACACCTGCGCACGGCGGGCATCCAGCGCGCAGAGCACGGTACCGCAGCCGGTGTGGGCCGCCGCCAGCGCTTCCAGCGTGGACACCGGGGCGCAGAGCGTCTCCCGGGGGAAGGCCAGACCCTTCACCGCCGCCAGCCCGATGCGCAGGCCGGTAAAGCTGCCGGGACCGGCATTGACGCCGTAGAGGTCGATGTCCTTGCAGCCCATGCCGCAGAGTTTGAGACAGTTGTCGATGAGGGGCATCAGGGTCTCGCTGTGGGTCATGCCCGCATCGAGATAGCACTCGTAAAGCAGGCGGTCATCCTGCAGAAGGGCCACGCCCACGGTCTTGCCCGCCGTATCCACGGCTAAGATGTTCATACTTCCACCCCCTCGATGGTGATGCGGCGGGTGGTGTCGTCCACCCGCTCGATGTTGATGTGGATGGGGTCTTCCAGCTCCAGCAGGTCAGCGAAGTTCTCGCTCCACTCTGCCGCCACCACAGCGCCCTCATCCAGATAGTCGTAGAACCCTGCCGCGCACAAATCGTTCTCCGTGGAGATGCGGTACAAATCAAAGTGCGCGAAAGGCCGCGGCCCGCGGTAATAGTTCACGATGGCGAACGTCGGGCTGCTGACCGGGTCAGTGCAGCCGAGGCCCCTGGCAATGCCCTCGCAGAAGGCCGTCTTGCCCGCGCCAAGCCCGCCGGTAAAGGCGATGAGCGCCCCGGGCGCAAGATGCTGCGCCACCTGCGCCCCCAGCGCCACCGTCTCCTCACGGGAGTGGGTGATAAATTCAGACATGGGTATCCCACCTCATATGCGTTTCTATAAAAAAGGGACGGCAGAGTCCTGCCGTCCTGTTCTGCCGTCCCTTAGTATAAACTATTTCCGTCAAAAGTGCAACGCTCAGGCCGCGCTTTCAAGCACATCGGCCAGCATATCTTCCGCGGCCTCCGCGCGTTCCTCGAGCGAGAAGTTTTCCGGCACATTCAGCCGGGCGTTCTCGTCACCGTAGAGCACCAGACACGCTGCTGCGGCGTGGGGGCGGCGTCCGCCCTGCTCCGTATACCAGATGATGTCGTTCTCGCCGTAGGTGTCCTTCGCATGGGCCAGCGCCCTGCCGATGGTCTGTCCCATCGCAAGATGGTTGATGGTGTCCCAGAGCATACTGCGGGAGTAGACCGTGTAGACGTTGTTCACATAGCCCAGCACAGTCCGTGCGCCGCCCGCCAGCAGCGCTTCGGCCATCGACTCATCCACGCTGTTCGTGACGCCCAGGAACTCACAGGTCTCGGAGTAGATGATGGTATTGCTGAGCTGGCCTGAGCGGTACGCATTGCGGAAGAAATCCGCTGTGACGCAGTAAAGGCCGTTGAGCTTGATGATGCGGTGAGCCAGCAGGTCAAAGCCGTAGATGATGTCTTTATACAGCGTGGACGCTTCTGTCAGCAGGATGATGGGCTCGGTCCGGGTGTGCTTCCGGAAAGTACCGTAGCTGTAAGTATAGTAGGCACCGTGGGCGCTCAGGATGCACAAATCGTATTTGTTCATCCGGCGCAGGTCCGACAGGGTCACCCGGGTGTTCATCGTCGTGCGCAGGCCCATGCCTTCCCAGAAGCCCTGCATATAGGAATAATACGGAAAGCGGGAGCTGTTCACCGTATTATCGAAGGCATAATAAATGGCGGCACGGCCGATCGTCTCAGGCAGAGCGTTCTCCCTGTACTGCCGGGCCTCCGCAGCCTGCCGGACATCGTCGGTCAGGGGCATCTCGGCGGTGCGGGGAGTGCATTGAGCAATGTCCCTCGGGGCGCGCAGGCCGTTGTCTCCGGCGTCAAAGGTCATCTCGTCCAGCTCGTCGGGCAGAGTGAGCAGGATGCCGCCCAGCACGCCGCAGCGGTAGGTAAAGCTGACTATCCCGTTCTCCTCGTCGGTGCGGATGGAGTCCCGGCGCACCAGCCCCTTCCGGGCCAGTTCATCCAGCTCCGCAAGGGCCGAGGTGAGCCGTTCTTCCCGGGACATCTGCTCGTATTCGTCGCTGCCGGTCAGGGCCGTCACAGCGGCATCTGCCTGCTGCATCTCGGCGGCATCGTCCGTGGTGAGGGTAGACTTTGCCGTATCCTGCACCTCGCCCGCTCCGTCTGCCGCCCATGCGGCGGGAGCCAGCACAGCCGTCAGCACCAGTGCCAGTGCGCAGACCGCGCACAAAATTCGATGGCGTTGTTCCTTCATGTAAAAACTGTTCCTCCAAGAACGCCGGGGACCGGCCATTTACCGCCCCGGTACGTTTCATTTTAGAGGGCATATCGGCCTTTGTCAAGCGTTCTGCGCCGATTTTGCAAAGCTGTCACAACCGGCCATCTTGCGCACCTCTCTCCCCTGCTGTATAATAAGGTATATTGGGGGATTATGCCCGGCTGTGAGGCGGGGTTTCGAGGAAGCTGTTTTCGTAAGCGGAGTGCAATGCTTAGAAAACGGCTTCCCAAGGATACAGAAAGGTGGTGCTTTTTTGGAAAGCATTCAGCGATATTGGAAACGGACAGACAAGATGTACCTGCTGCTCTGCCTGTTCAGCAGCGCGATGGCGGTGCTGGCGCTGTCGTCGTGGGCGGCGAAGCAGGGCAGCGGCTTTGCCGTGGATGAGCTCACCGGCCAGATCACCGGCATCGGCGACTACCGCCGGGCCGTGGTGCAGGCAGGCGCAGCGGCCATCGGCATCCTGGTGGCCATCCTTCTGTCCAACATCGACTACCGCAGCCTCGTCAATGTCTGGCCTGTCCATGTGGTGCTCACATGGGGCCTCGTGCTGCCCACGCTGGTCATCCGCAATGTGACCATCGGCCCGCTGACCATCGGCTACAACGCGGGCGACACCGACAACTATTCCTGGTACAAACTGGGCGGCTTCACCTTCCAGCCTACCGAGCTGGCAAAGATAAGCTTCATCCTTACCTTCGCCATGCATCTGAACAATGTCCGCAGCCGCCTCAATGAGCCGAAAGAGCTGGGCAAGCTGCTGCTCCATCTCTTCGTGCCGATCGGCATCATCCATATCCAGGGTGACGACGGTACGGCCATCATCTACGGCATCATCGGCTGCTGTATGCTTTTTGCCGCCGGGCTGAGCTGGAAGTATATCGTCGGGGCCTTCGCTGCCCTCGCAGCGGCGGCAGCGGCGGCCTTCGCCTTCTTCAGCGACAAGATCGGCAAGGGCTACCAGTGGTACCGCATCCTTGCGGTCATCGACCCCAACAACGAGACGGGCTGGGCGCCCAGCGAGACGGTCTGGAAGAACATCATCTACCAGCAGCAGCGGGGCGAGATCGCCATCGGCTCGGGCGGCATCTTCGGCAACGGCTTCTTCGGCGGCCGCTACTACAGCGTCCCCAACGCCCACAATGACTTCATCTTCAGCTGGATCGGCAACGCGGCGGGCTTCGTGGGCTGCTGCGTGGTGCTGGGCGTGCTGCTGGCCATCATCATCAAGACCTTCGCCACCGGAGCGTGCAGCGAGGATATGCTGGGCTCCTTCATCTGCGCAGGCATCGGCGGCGCGTTCATGGCCCAGATATTCGTCAATGTCGGCATGAACCTCCGCCTCCTGCCGGTCATCGGCGTCACCCTGCCCTTCTATTCGGCGGGCGGCAGCTCGGTGCTCATGCTGTATATCTGCGTGGGGCTGGTGCTGTCGGTGTATATGCACAATACGAAAAAACTGTTTGGTTAAGTCTTTCTCAGAACAGGCGCTGTCATTCAGCGCCTGTTTTTGTTTTTCGGCCAAATCTCCAAAAGTCTTGTAACACGACAGAAGTCGTGATAGAATATTCAGGTATTTTATCTATATTCTTTTGACTTTTTCAGGAGGTCCCATGAAGCATCAATCTCTCTCCAAAGTCCTCAAGCGCCTCGCCTGCGTGCTGGCGGCGCTGATCATCGCACTGGCCGTTGCCGTGTTCGCCCTCTGGCACAACGAGCTGGCCACCCTCTCGTCCCTCAAAAAGCTCTCTGACCGCGACGAAGCCCACCGCGACGGCGCAGTTTACCAGCTCAACGTCTCGGGCGGCTACTACTTCGACGATTTCCTGGCCCAGGGCGGCGCATCCACTGACTCTGAGCTCATCTCCTTCATCACCCAGAGCATCACCAAGGGCATCATCCCCATGAACATCAAGACCAGCACCATTGCCTGCTCGGCCTTTACCGCAGACACCCAGAGCGGCGACCGGGTCTTTGGCCGCAACTACGACTTCTCGGCCACCAACACCGCCATCGTCTACACGAACCCCGGTAAGGGTCGTCACGCTTCCTACTCCACCATCGACCTGAGCTTCCTCGGCCTCGACAAGGACAAGGACGTAGAGAGCCTCGGCCAGAAAATCCTGACCCTCGCGGCTCCCTATGTGCCGCTGGACGGCGTCAACGACGCCGGTGTGGCCTGCGGCATCTTCATGTCCTATCAGGGCGAGGGCAAAGGCACCCCCACCGACACCCAGACCGACAAGCCCGACCTCACTTCCACCACCCTGCTCCGGCTCATCCTCGACTACGCCGACTCGGTGGAGGACGCCGTGGCGCTGGCCCAGCAGTACGACCTTCACGACTCGGCAAGCAGCTGCTTCCACTACATGGTGGCCGACTCCACCGGCCGCAGCGCCATCCTCGAGTGGGTGGGTGCTGATGCCGACCACGACACCGACGGCTCTCAGCGTCAGCTGAACGTCCTCTGGAACGACACCGACGCCCTCTCCGATTCCTCCGACTGGCAGGTGGTGACCAACTTCATCAAGGCGCCCGGCTACTACGACGGCACTGCCGTCGAGATGAAGGGCCTCGACCGCTACGAGCACCTTGCGGCTGCCCTGCGCCAGACCAACGGCGTCGTAGCTGACAAGAGCGCTGCCATGGACCTGCTGGCCTCGGTGGGCCGCCGCACCTGGAACAACGACGACTCCAACACCAACACCATCCACAGCGTGGTCTACGATTTGACCGATCGGTCTGTTCTCTGGGTAGGCAATGAGCACTACGGCGAGGATGGGTATACATTTGAGTTTCAGCTTGGGGCGTAAAATGTAATTTTCTTGCGGTAAGCTTGACTTTTTTGAATTTCGCATATACTGAAAGTGGAAATGCAAAGATTCCATTTGAACTCACCAAAAAGAACAGGAGCTGTGTCCCGAAAGGATGCAGCTCCTGTTCCTTTATATTATCTTACTTCAACACTGCGCCGAGGTTTGCGCTGGTGACCATACGGGCGTAGCGGCTCAGCCAGCCGGTCTTGATGTTGGGCTCGGGAGCGACATACTTTGCCTTGCGCTCCGCCAGCACCTCATCCGAAACTTCCAGCGTGATGCTGGCGTTGGGGATGTCGATGTGGATGGTGTCCCCTTCTTCAACAAGGCCAATGGGGCCGCCGGAAGCGGCCTCCGGGCTGACGTGGCCAATGGCAGCGCCGCGGGAAGCGCCGGAGAAGCGGCCATCGGTGATGAGGGCCACGGTCTTGTCCAGCTTCATGCCGGCCAGAGCGGAGGTGGGGTTGAGCATCTCACGCATACCGGGGCCTCCCTTGGGGCCTTCGTAGCGGATGACCACCACGTCGCCCGGGACGATCTTGCCCGCATAGATGGCGGCGATGGCCGTTTCCTCGCTGTTGAAGACGCGGGCCGGGCCGGAGTGCTCCTGCATCTCGGGGGCCACGGCGCTGCGCTTGACGACGCAGCCATCGGGGGCGATGTTGCCCCACAAAATCTGCAGACCACCGGTCTGAGAATAGGGATTTTCGATAGGACGGATGGCCTTGTCGTTCAGGATGTGAGCGCCCTTGATGTTCTCGCCGAGGGTCTTGCCGGTGACGGTGGGGACATCCAGGTCCAGCAGACCCTTCTTGGCCAGCTCTGCCTGCACGGCAGGGATGCCGCCGGCGGCGTAGAGGTCGGGCATGTGGGTGGGGCCTGCGGGGGCCAGATGGCAGAGGTTCGGGGTCTTGGCGCTGATCTCATTGAAGAGCTTCAGGTCGATCGGCACACCGGCCTCGTAGGCGATGGCCAGCAGGTGCAGGACGGTATTGGTGGAGCAGCCCAGCGCCATATCGCAGGTCAGCGCATTGCGGATGGAGCGCTCGTTGATGATCTGGCGGGCGGTGATGCCCTTCTTCACCATATCCATGACGGCCATACCGGCGTGCTTTGCCAGCAGCAGGCGCTTGGAGTAGACGGCGGGGATGGTGCCGTTGCCGGGCAGTGCGATGCCGATGGCCTCGCACAGGCAGTTCATGCTGTTGGCGGTGTACATGCCGGAGCAGCTGCCGCAGCTGGGGCAGCAGTTGCAGGTGCAGTCTTCCAGCTGCTCGTCGGTGATCATACCGGCCTTATAGGCACCCACGGCCTCGAACATCTTGGAAAGGCTGACTTCCTCGCCGCCGTAGGTGCCGGCCAGCATGGGGCCGCCGGAGCAGACCACGGCAGGCACATCCATGCGGACAGCGGCCATGACCATGCCGGGAACGATCTTATCGCAGTTAGGCACCAGCACCAGACCGTCCAGCTGATGAGCCATCAGCATGGTCTCCACGCTGTCGCAGATGAGCTCGCGGGAAGCGAGGCTGTACTTCATGCCCACATGGCCCATGGCGATGCCGTCGCAGACGCCGATGGCCGGGATGAGGATGGGGGTGCCGCCTGCCATCTGGACGCCTGCCTTGACGGCGTCGGCGATCTTATCCAGATTCATGTGGCCGGGGACGATCTCACTGTAGGCACTCACCACACCGATGAGGGGGCGGTCCAGCTCTTCCGGGGTGTAGCCCAGGGCGTAAAACAGGCTTCGGTTGGGCGCGCGCTCCGAGCCTTTGGTCACATTGTCACTTCTCATTTTATCCTCCTGATGCAAAAAAGCGCCAGAATCAGCAGTTTTTCTGCTAAAACCGACGCTCTGGGATTCAACCTCTCAGTCTGCTTCGCAGACAGCTCCCCTACCGAGGGGAGCCTCTGGCGAAGAGACGAGGCTTTACGATATGCCAAGGCCTCCCCTCGTTAGGGGAGGTGGCAGCGCGTCAGCGCTGACGGAGAGGTTTTTCTGATTTTCTTACTTCTTCAGCCAGCTCATCATGCCGCGCAGCTCTGCGCCCACCTTCTCGATGGGGTGCTCGGCCTCCATGCGGCGCTGAGCGAGGAAGTGGACCTTGCGGCCACCGTTGGGGCTCATCTCGGTCAGGAACTCGGAAGCGAAGGTGCCGTCCTGGATCTCGGTCAGAACCTTCTTCATCTCCTTGCGGGTCTCGGCGGTGATCAGGCGCTTGCCGGTGCGGTAGTCGCCGTACTCAGCGGTGTTGGAGATGGAGTAACGCATCTTGGAGAAGCCGCCCTCGTTGATGAGGTCAACGATGAGCTTCATCTCGTGGCAGGTCTCGAAGTAGGCCATCTCGGGCTCGTAGCCAGCCTCGACCAGAGTGTCGAAACCAGCGTGGATGAGCTCGCAGACGCCGCCGCACAGGACAGCCTGCTCGCCGAACAGGTCGGTCTCGGTCTCCTCCTTGAAGGTGGTCTCGAGGATGCCGGCGCGGCCGGCACCGATGCCGGAAGCGTATGCCAGAGCGATGTCCTTAGCCTTGCCGGTGAAGTCCTGCTCGACACAGATCAGAGAGGGGCAGCCCTCGCCCTCGGTGTACAGGCGGCGGACGATGTGGCCGGGACCCTTGGGAGCGATCATGATAACGTCAACATTCTTGGGAGCGGTGATGGTCTTGAAGTGGATGTTGAAGCCGTGTGCGAAAGCCAGAGCCTTGCCCTCGGTCATGTAGGGAGCGACCTGCTTGTTGTAGATGTCAGCGCACAGCTCATCGGGGACCAGCATCATGACGACGTCGCCGGCCTTGGCAGCCTCCTCGACCTCCATGACCTTGAAGTTGGGATGAGTTGCAGCGAACTCAGAGGCCTTTTCCCAGTGAGCAGAACCCTTGCGCAGGCCGACGACGACATTGACGCCGCTCTCGGCGAGGTTCTCGGAATGTGCGTGGCCCTGGCTGCCGAAGCCGATGACAGCGACGGTCTTGCCGTCCAGCACGCCGAGGTTGCAGTCGGAATCGTAGTATTTCTTGATCGCCATGGTAGTTGTTCTCCTTTTGTTTTTTACTTATTTCAGTATAGAATGAATGATAAGCATCGTATATTTTTCGCTCACTGGGGAGCGGAAAAGTAAATTAGTGGCATCTCGTGCCGGGCAGCGGGAACTGTGCCTCTCTTACCTCCTGCGCGGGCTTCTGCATATGCTGATGCATCCCGCCGCGCTCGAGGGCGGTGACGCCGGTGCGGCACTGCTCCAGGATCTGATAGTCCGACATGAGCTTCAAGAAGGCGTCGATCTTCTCGGGACGGCCCGTCAGCTCAAAGACCATGCTGTCGGGCGACAGGTCGATGATCTTTGCCTTGTAGATACCGGCGATCTCCCGCAGCTCTGCGCGGTTGGTGACATTTGCCATCACCTTGAGCAGAAGCAGCTCCCGCTCGAGAGCGGTGGACTCGTTGAGTACGAAGACCTGACGGGTGACTTCCAGACGCTCGGTCTGGAGGATGAGCTGCTGGAGCTCCTTTTCGGTACCCGAGACGGAAACGGTGATGCGGCTGACTGTGGGGTCGTTGGTGGCCGAAACGGTCAGGCTGTCGATATTGAAGCCTCTGCGGCAGAACAGGTTGGACACCCGGGCCAGAACGCCGCTCTGGTTGTCCACCAGCAGGCTGATGACCCTGCGCTGATTGGATTCCATGTCGCTGTGTCCTCCTTATTTCATGATGATGTCGTTGATGTCGCCGCCGCCGGGAATCATGGGCAGGACCTTTTCGTCCTTGTCGATCATACATTCGATCCAGGTGGGGCCTTTCTGCTTCAGAGCGTCGGCGAATGCCTCCTGGAACTGAGCAAGGTTCTCACAGTGGTAGCCCTTGAGGCCGAAGCCCTCGGCCAGCTTGACGAAGTTGGTCTTGCGGTGGGGGTCGGTCTGGGAGAAGCGCTTGCCATAGAAAGCGGTCTGCCACTGGCGCACCATGCCAAGCACCTGATTGTTGAAGATGACCGTGATGATGGGCAGCTCGTAGCTGACAGCAGTGCAGGCTTCGTTGAGGTTCATGTGGAAGGAGCCGTCGCCGGTGAACATGACCACCCGCTGGTCGCGGCCCAGCGCCATCTGTGCGCCGATGGCTGCGCCATAGCCGAAGCCCATGGTGCCGAGGCCGCCGCTGGTGATGAAGCCGCGGCTCTTGGCGTGGCGGATGTACTGTGCCGCCCACATCTGGTGCTGGCCCACATCGGTGACGTAGACCGCCTCGGGGCCGCACTGGTTGCAGACCTCGCCGATGACCTGATGGGGCATCAGGCGGGAGGCGTCGGACACCGGGTGGTAATCCTGTGCCTGCCACTCGTGGATCATCTTCATCCAGTCGGGATGCTTCTTGTCCTCGATCATCGGGAGCATGGCGTTCAACACATAGGCGGCGTCACCCACGATGGCAAGGTCAACATCCACGTTCTTGCCCAGCTCGCTGGCGTCGATGTCGATCTGGATGATGGTCGCATTCTTGGCGAAAGTCTTGGGGTTCAGGGCCACGCGGTCGGAGAAGCGGGCACCCACCGCAATAAGGACATCGCAGTCGGCCACCGCCCGGTTCGAGGTGTAGCAGCCGTGCATACCCACCATGCCGATGTTCATCGGGTCGCCGTAAGGCACGACGCCTGCGGCCATCAGGGTATAGGTGGCCGGGATCTCAGCCTTTTTCAGAAGGTCACGCAGGGGCTGGCAGCTGGCCGCCGAGCGGACGCCGCCGCCGAAGTAGACCAGCGGGCGCTGTGCGCCGTTGATGATCTCTGCCGCCCACTTGACCTGCTCTTCGTTGAAGGTGGTCACGGTGCGGATGGGCTCCGGCTTTTTCGGGGTGAACTCACACACCGCAGCGGTGACATCCTTCGGGATGTCCACCAGCACCGGGCCTTTGCGGCCGCTCTGGGCGATGCGGAAAGCCGCACGCATGGTGTCGGCCAGGTCTTCGACCCGGCGCACCGTGAAGTTGTGCTTGGTGATGGGCATCGTGATGCCCTCGATGTAGGCTTCCTGGAAGCCGTCCTTGCCCAGGCCCTCCGTGGTCACGTTGCCGGTGAAAGCCACCATCGGCACAGAGTCCATATAGGCGGTGGCGATGCCAGTGACGAGGTTCGTTGCGCCCGGGCCGCTGGTGGCCAGCACCACGCCGGTGCGGCCCGTTGCACGGGCGTAGCCGTCCGCCGCGTGGGATGCGCCCTGCTCGTGGGCGGTCAGCACATGGGTGATGCGGTCGGCGTTTTTGTACAGCTCGTCGTAGAGGTTCAGCACTGCGCCGCCGGGGTAGCCGAAGAGGGTGTCCACCCCCTGCTCACAGAGCACCTCCACAAAGATTTGAGAACCGTTCAACTGCATGGTGAGTTTCTCCTGTTTCCGTTTCCAATTTCCACTTTACACACTTTTTTCCCAAACACTCTCAGGGGCAGTACCTGATAAACAAAAGGTCTCTGTCCCCTTATCCAAGAGACAAAGACCTGGAATCAATCCAAAACTCTCTGCGGTACCACTCTCGTTGACGCTTTCCGCGCCCTCTCACGGGCTTCCAACAAAGCCCTGCGCTCTAACGGCCGCCACCGGCTCTGCTTAGCAGACGTCCCATATATCGTCCTTCAGCAGGCTGCTCCGGGAGGATTCCGCGCCGGGCCGCCTGCTGCCTTGCATCGTCCGGCAGCTCTCTGAAAAGCGGGTATCCTGCGTTACTTTTTCCCATCTGTGCATTTGTTGGGTCAATTATACTATAAATCGGGCCGTTGTCAATCGACGATTTGTAACGTGAATCATGGCAAACATGAAGATAATTAAACACCATCTTGCGCAGGGCCTTACATCGCTGTATACTTTGGGAGTACGCGCTTAATTTTTAACCTCTCCGTCACGCCTGCGGTTCATGGGCAGGCCCGTCTTCGTACAACCTCTCAGTCTGCTTCGCAGCCAGCTCCCCTTGTAGGGGAGCCTCTGGCGAAGAGATGAAGTTTTCCGCCATGCCAAGGCCTCCCCTCGTTAGGAGCAACAACGACGACCGCCGCCAGTGGCGGAAACAGGGAGTCGCTGTTGGGGCCGCGGCCAGCAAGACGCAAGCAAAGCGCTGCGGATGCTGGGTGCCGCAACCCGGGCAGTGGCACGCCGTCAGGCGTGACGGAGGGGTTTTCCAAAAAAGAGTATAAAGGAACAAGATTATGAACCTCACAGAATGGAACGCCCGGCTCCACGGGCTGGTCATCTTCCGCGCCCTGCTGGACGATGACGTCATTGCAAAATTTGTTGACCTCACCGACCGGATGGCCGCTGCCCCCCAGAGCACGGGAGCCGTGTGCGACGCTGCCGCTTCCTTCGAAGCAGCCCTCTTCGAGCACACCACCAATTTCGGCGAATACCTTTCCGCTGCCGTCCTCGAAGCCGAGACGGTCTGTGTCCGGCAGGCAGCTGTCAGCGAAGTGCCGCCCGTCTTGCAGACTGCACTGGACAATGAGCTGGACTTCCTGCGGCAGCTGTGCAGCCTGACGCTGGACGAGCTTCTGGACGCCGCCGGTGCCGCCGACAAGCTGCCTTTCCTGCCCCGGTGGGAAACGAAGGCCATCGACCTCCACGCCGCCTACGCCCAGCGGATGAGCGAGGTGGGCAAAAAGGGCTACGGAATGTTCGCCAAGCACCACGTCTTCACGGTCGAGAACGGCCAGCTGGTGCCGGTGCGCTACCCCGATCCCCAGCGCCTCGACGAGCTGCCGGGCTACGAGCAGGAGCGGGAGAAGGTCATCGCCAACACCCGCGCCCTGCTGGCCGGGATGCCTGCCAACAATGTCCTGCTCTACGGCGACGCCGGTACGGGCAAGTCCAGCACCGTCAAGGCCATCGCCAACGAGTTCGCCGCCGACGGCCTGCGCCTCGTGGAAGTCAAGAAGAACCAGCTCTATCAGATCCCCGATTTGATGGACAAGCTGGCCGCGAACCCACTGAAGTTCATCCTCTTCATCGACGATTTGAGCTTCACGGCCAACGACGACAACTTTGCGGCCCTGAAAGCCATCCTCGAGGGCAGCGTGGGCGGCAGAGCCCGGAACATCGCCGTTTACGCTACCTCCAACCGCCGCCACCTCATCAAGGAGACTCTCTCCGACCGCACCGGCGATGACATCCACGAGGCCGATACCCGTCAGGAGCTGATGAGCCTTTCGGCCCGGTTCGGCCTCACCGTCACCTTCCAGCGGCCTGAGAAAGCCCGCTTCGAGGTCATCCTCACCGAGCTGGCCAAACAGCACAGCATCGAGATGCCCCACGACGAGCTGCTGACCAAGGCCGAAGCTTTCGCCATCCGTGCCGGAGGCCGTAGCCCCCGCGTCGCCAAGCAGTTCATCGAGCAGTGCGCCGCAGGAGTGCAGAAGTAAATAATAGGAACGATTCAAATCTTCGAGAGTTCCCTCATGGAATCCCTCCGGAGGCATTCTCTTCGGATGCCCCGGACCACAGCGCCGGGATCCTGCAAAAAATGCGAGATCTCATACTGCGCAAAAGCGCGGCCCTTATCCGAGACGAAGATTTTCCCCTCCGCAAAGCTCACGGTGAAACCCCGGAATTCAAATGCAAGGCCGTTGTCCGGTTCATTGATGGTGTCGCCCCAGACGGCCCGCTTCAGGGCCGAACAAAGGCGGTATTCTTCCTCCGTGCGGAGCCAGAGTTCCGGCGTCTGGACACTGTGCTCCAGCAGGAACAGGTTGGTAAAATCCCTTACAAAGCCCGTTTCTTTTGCCTCGATGGGCCGGTTCAGCTGCTTCCATTCCCGGATGTCGAAGCGGTAATAAAAGTTTCCTTCCGTCCCTCTCCGGGGGCTGACCTCTGTGATAGCGCTCCGGCGGACGGCGCTGCATTTCGTGACTTCGCCGTAGTACCGGACACCTGCCTGTGCGCCAAACACATACTGCGACTGGTAAAGGGCCACATAGCGGATAGGGAAATCACTGTCTTGCAGGCGCTCTGCCGGGATGTAATAAAAGCAGTCCTTCCGGCAAATATCCAGCTGCTGCAGGCTGCGCATAGTACCCACCAGTACATCCCGCACGGCCCAGTCCACTGCTTTCAGCTTCGCTTCCAGTTTCTCCATCTCGCCCGCCCCCTGCTGTGCTTTATTTTATTGTACCGTCTTTTCTGCCGGGAGGCAAGATGCAGATAAACAAAAAAATCCGTTGTCAGATGACAACGGATTTTTGAGTGGAGAATTAGGGACTCGAACCCCAGACCCCCTGCGTGTGATGCATGACGACTTTTTGATTTTTATGACGTCAATTCGTTAAACAGGCTCAATTTGCTACAGATCTGCTACAAACGGCAGTTTTTACCCAGCACTAAATCTGCTGTTCTGGTTTTCTCGATTTTTGTTTTTTAGATTGTTTCTTTTGTTGGTGCAGTTCTTTCAAGTCTTCAATTGCCAGCTCTGGAGCCATGGTGTGGAACATCAGATAGTTTGTGTTCATGGTCTTCGCCGGAGCCTGCGCATAAATCTCCCTGCTGGGTTCGTTGGTCAGAATATGCCAATAACGGTAAAGGTAGCCTGTCCAATACATTACTTCTCTATCATACCGGGCATTGCCCTTTTGCGTCTGAGGGCACTCGTCTGCAAATTCCTCCAGAAGATATTCTTCTCCCGCCCACTGCATCCGGTTGTACTCTGAATCAAGATCACGGGCAACCTTAGAGCGCATGAACCGCTTCATGAAATCCTCGCTGTCATAGCCTGCTTGCAAAGAAAGCTCAAACAAGCGGCCCTGAATATCGCATAGTTTCAATTGAACCAGATCCATAACGATTCACCTTCTCTGCTTTGCACCATCAAGGATTTCATCAAAAAAGCGGCCTTCTCTACGATACTCTTTGCAGATTTGGTTTGCAAATGCAATGCCATTACTACGGTTCTGCTCGCTGGCCTTCTTCAGTGCCTGCCGTTCCATCCAAAGTAATTGGACTTCACGCTCAATCTTGACCGCATCACAGGCTTTCTGCGTAATAGCAACATACTGACGTCCAAGTTTCAGAGCAGACAGACTTTTCACCAATGCCGTATCGGTAATCGTTCCTTCAAAAAAGCTATCCAGAACATAGAACATTCTATCATTTGCGATGCTGCCAATCACCATGTCGTAGTCTTTATCCAGCTCCTGATACTTCTGGAAGAACTTCGTTCCTCGTGCGGCTTCCATTCTACCACGATGATATGCTACCAGCATAGCCCATTCAATATCAGCCGGAACATCCAAAGTTTTTAAGCTATGAAGATCAACCGATAAAATATAAAAAACAGATTGCTCATAGTCACAGATCAGCGTAAGCGGCTGGAGCGGATCAGTTCCCATATAAAATCCAGCTCCGAAGTCACAGCGGTCACGGCTGGCTGGTTTGATTTTCCCCTGAATGCCTGATTTGGAGCCATGGTATAAAACCATTTTATTCGGATGCATAGCAGAGATTTCTGTAGCATCTCCGATAATAGCATCGTGTATAATTTCAGCCAACGTGATATGATTTTCTTCGCAAATCGCAAGCATTTTCTCCTGTGCAAGACGATTCGGCGTAGATTTTTCATTTTCCCAGCGGTTTACGGTCGCAAAGGACACTCCGATTTCATCCGCCAATTTCGACTGGCTCCATTGTAAAGCTGAACGAATCTCAAAGACAGTATTCATTGGACACCTCCCGCAAGTATAACATTTGTCATCAATTTTATTGTAGCAAACGTTATATCATACGTCAAGTATTACCGGCTCACCTTCTTTAATATATGCGGAAAAGTGTAGTGATAATTCAAAGAATAAAGTGGTCCTATACAAACGGCACCTTTAAGATACATCTATGTCATACAAATCCAAACACTTCCAAAGCAGAATTTTTTGTTTTATAAGCCCAAATTGGTCTTTCACAGTTGCATTGCCATTGTACCTTCTTTTATGTTCCAAAACAAGCTGTAAAAAGCTCTTGGCCTCTTTATTAAAGGTCAAGAGCTTTTTTGCTTGCCGCTGAACTTCTGCTTCAAAGATCATGTTCAGCTTAATTTTCAATCATCTACACTTTGCGTTTCAGATAATTCTTCCCAGTCTTCCGGGTTTCCACACCTACGGAGATACTCATGCCCGCCATCGACTGCACACGATCCGCAAGAACAAAATTTGAAATCATGTACAGTGCAGCTTTCAATAACGTCCCTGCACTTTTTACACCGGATCATATTTCTCACTATTTTCATCATGCACGTCACCCGCAGTCAATTATCGGCGTTCACATCATTTTTTGAGCCGCAAATAGTATTTTTCAAGGCTCTTATCGCAGACATTCACAATATGCAGCCAATCTTCCCGTGTGAGCTTGCGGAAGATGATCGGGTTCACCTCGATAGTCTCCACGTCCTTGCAGCGCATCAGGAATCGCATATCCTCAAAGCGCTTGAAGGGATTGGAGAGGGTGTTCTTCTCCACATCCTTCCGGGTATAACCGCCCTTCTGGTAGATACTGGTGGATTTCTCTGCGATCATCCCGTGCGCCTTGCGGTCCTCGTAGAAGTCGATAAAGTAGTCCACCATATCCGGCAGGGCAACTCTGCCGTTGCTGTCCATATACTCATAGATTGCTTTGAGCAGCACCGGCTTGTAGGAATAGCTCATGTCCATCGTTTCAATAAACTTCATGAACTTGTCCGCCATATTCTGCGGCGTAATGAGATCCCAGCCATACTGTTTCGCAATGTTGCGGATGCTTTCCTCCCGGAAATAGTGGAACATCCGCTTATCACCAAAGGGAATCGAAAGGTCCGGTTTGACTTTTCCGTCCTTAATGTAGCGCTCCACCGTCTCGGACTGCACATCCACCATCCGAACGAACTCGATCTGCGAGATCATATCCTTGACGCTGTTCTGCCAGTTGAAAAGGTCAATGATCTCATAGTCGGACACATCGATTGGCACATCCAGCCATGCCTCCGGCTTTTCCCCCTGAAACAGCATATCCTGATCCAGCTTGCGCTTGTTCTCCGGCGCCAGCACATAGGCCATGGGCTGATATTTTGCAATTTCGGCTGCATGGTCTACGCTGGCGCAGAAGATCACGGTCTTTTTGCCGTTGACGTACTTTAAATATGTATCAACGATCAACTGATTCCGTTCCGGGATAAACAACTTGCTTTCCAGATCCTGCGAATTGTATTTGATGCCGTTGATCCGCACATCGGTC
>ENA-UOJR01000671-UOJR01000671.1-human-gut-metagenome-genome-assembly--contig:-C115P-NODE-671-length-40403-cov-18.265812_pt1 | contig 40403 bp, 39 predicted proteins | sample MGYA00242354_ERZ723901 | MGnify/ENA metagenome assembly ERZ723901
TGTGCCATTAAACGAACGTTTTTTGAAACACTTTTTACTTATATATCGCTCGTTTATAGCTTGTTAAGTGCTGAACCCCTTGTGCTTTGTACAAAAATGGGATATCACTTATAAGTAAATACTTCAAAACGATCCTACTGCGATAGGGGATATTTTTGAAATAACATGGATGCTCTCATATTTATATTTGCATTACATCATTTGACCGGGAGGTATTTCAGTACTCCGGTGTCCCCAAAGAATATCCTTTTGTGAACGATTCAACAGATAACAACTATTGGTATGCTCTTCGCGTCACCTACAGTCGCGAGCTTGCCTTGAAAAATTTTTTAGACCGTGAAGGCATCGAGAATTTTATCCCGATGCGTTACGAATACATTGTGAAGGATGAGCGTCGTGTCCGCAAGTTGGTTCCTGCCGTCCATAACCTTGTATTTGTCTGTTCTTCACGTGCCCGTATCGATGCCATTAAAGAATCCGTCGGTTTGTCTTCTCCCATCCGTTACATCATGGACCGGGAAACCCGTCAACCGATCATCGTTCCGGATATTCAGATGCGTAGTTTTATGGCTGTTGCCGGCAATTGCGATCAGCAACTGGTTTATCTGGAGCCTTCAACGGTTTCTTTTCGTAAAGGTGAACGTGTCCGCGTCACCGGAGGAATTTTCGAAGGAGTGGAAGGGGAGTTTATCCGTGTGAAGAACGACCGCCGTGTAGTGGTTTCCATTCGTGGTGTAATGGCAGTAGCCACCACCTTTATCCACCCTTCGCTCATCGAACCTATATTGTAGTCTATACACCCTGCTTCCCATCATAATTGTCAATTTGATATTGAACTGTTTTGTAAAGTAATATCAATCGTAAATCATACATTGTAAAATCGTAAATAAAATATATATGTTGAATTCTTTGGAATCTCAAATATCCGCTTTGTATGCTTCGGCGCACGAGCTGCTCTATTTGGGGGTTGACGGCAGTCCCATTTATAGTGATCATTTTAATCGTCTGAATCGTGAGGTTTTCCGTCAAGCCAATTCACTGTTCATCCGTCATGGCGTTACTTCCGAGGAGGAAGCCGCTCTTTGTCTGTCCCTGTTGATGGGGTATACCGCTACGATATATAATAACGGGGATAAGGAAAATCGTATTCAGAGTATCCTGAACCGTTGTTGGGAGGTGTTGGATAAATTGCCACCCTCGCTTTTGAAAGCCCGTTTGCTGACTTATTGTTACGGTGAAGTTTATGATGACAATTTAGCTCAGGACGCCCATACAATTATAAACAGTTGGTCGGGACGGGAACTGACAAAGGATGAATGCGAGGTGATCGATCTTCTGAAAACAATAGAAGATAACCCGTATCCGTGGAGTGAAGTATAATAATTAGTAAAATAAAGGGATAATATTTATTAGTGTTTTCTATGAACATAAAGATTCAGAATTGTGTTTTCTTGTGTCTGATAGCCTTTTTGGCATCCTGCTCAGCTCCGAAAGAGGTGCTTTATTTGCAGGATATTGCTTCTATAAAAGAAGAGAATATAGATAAGAATTATGAAGTGATTATCCATAAGGATGATTTGTTGGCCATCCTTGTGAACAGTAAGGATCCGGAATTGGCTTTGCCTTTCAATATGCCGGTAGTAACCTACCAGATTGGCGCCCAGACTACGGCTCAACAACGTTTGTTGGGATATCTTGTTGACCAGAACGGCGATATCGATTTCCCCATTTTAGGTAAAATTCATGTAGAAGGTTTGACCCGTATGCAGGTTACCGAGTTGATAAAACAAAAACTGATGAGTGAAGACTTGATAAAAGATCCGATTGTCACCGTTCAGTTCCTGAACTTTAAAGTCTCCGTGATGGGTGAGGTGACCCGTCCGGGTACGTTCGATATTTCCGGTGACCGCATTACCCTGCTCGAAGCACTGAGTATGGCCGGTGACCTGACGATTTATGGCCGTCGTGACCGGGTCGCCGTGATTCGTGAAAAGGACGGCAAGCGTCGTATCCTCTATCATGATTTGCGCTCTTCGGATATTTTCCAGTCGCCTTGCTATTATTTGCAACAGAACGATATTGTTTACGTAGAGCCTAATAAAGCTAAGACCGGCCAGAGCCGCATCAACTCGAACAACTCGGTAGGAGTGTGGCTGTCCGCCGTTTCAGTGCTGGCCTCTATTACTTCTTTAATGGTAACCATGTTTAAATAATCAATTTTGGAATAAAAACGATAATGAGTATTGAGTCGCAAAATAGTGAACTCCGTGAAAAGGAGTCTGAAATAAGTATTGTTGATATTTTCCATCTTGTCATAGCCAATTGGTATTGGTTCGTTCTGTCAATTTTAATTTGTGCAGGTATTGCTTTCTTTTATCTGAAATCATCCTCAAAGGTATATAGCCGGAAAGCTTCCGTATTGATCCGTGATGATTCAAAGGGAGGCTCCATCAGTGAATCCACCGCCTTTGCCGACATCTCCTTTTTAGGCGGTAAGCGCAATGTGGATAATGAGGTACTTGTTTTTCAATCCCGTCATCTGATGGAGAAAGTGGCCCGTCGTTTACATCTGGATATGAGTTATAAAGTGAAGAACGGCTTGCGCGAAGACGAGCTTTATACTCATTCTCCAATAACTGTTTTGTTTCCCGAATCGGAAGAACGGCAAGTCATAGAAATGACAGTGACTCCTGTGGATTCTGCCACGGTAAGGCTTTCAGATTTTAGTCTGAGTATAGCCGGTGAGGAAATCCGGTCTGCGGAAGTGGTTGATGCCCGTTTGAATGATACGATTTTGACCCCTGTCGGTACGATGGTGGTGACTCCCACTTTATATTACACGGATACTTACTATGGTAAGCCAGTCTATATTACTAAGTCGAATATGGAAAAGGTGGTTGAGGGGTATTTAAGAAGGATTAATATATCTCTTGCCAGTAAAACAGCTACGATTATAAATTTGGTTCTGGATGATGTATCCACTGCCCGTGCGGAGGATATTTTGAATATGCTTATTGCCGTTTATAATGAGGATGTGATCAATGACAAGAATCAGATTGCTGTTAATACCTCCAAATTCATTAATGACCGTTTGATCATTATTGAACGTGAACTGGGAAGTGTGGATGCTAATATTGAAAGCTTCAAACGAGAGAACCAATTGACGGATATTACTTCTGAAACAGGTATGTATCTTCAGAATACGAGCCGTTACAAGCAGGAGGGCCTCAGTTTGGAAAATCAATTGAGCATAGTAAAATATATTAAGGAATATCTGGTTGATCCTCAAAAAGGTTCTGATTTAATCCCTGCCAATACCGGTATTTCAGATAATAGTGTTGAATCTCAGATAAAAGAGTACAATGACATGTTGCTGAAGCGTGATAAACTGGTAGCCGGTAGCAGTAATAAGAATCCTATTGTGATTGATTTAAACAATTCTTTAGGGGCTATGAAACAGACGATCATCCGTTCTGTGGATAACTTAATTGTAGGATTAAATATTCAGTTGAAGAATATTCGTGAACAGGAAGAGCAGACAACTAAACGTATTGAGGCTGTTCCTACACAACAGAAATATGTTCTCACCGTGGAACGTCAACAAAAGATCAAAGAGGAACTTTATCTTTATTTGCTGAATAAACGTGAGGAGAATGGTTTGACATTAGCAATTACAGAAAGTAATGCTCGTATTATAGATCCTGCTTCAGGTAGTAGTGACCCTGTAGCACCTAGAACTATGATGATTTTCTTTGGTGCTATTATTTTGGGTGTAACTATTCCTATGGGCATTTTATGGTTGATAAACGTTACTGATACGAAGGTTCGTACTCGTAAAGAGTTGGATGAGGTCTTAACTGTTCCTTTATTAGGTGATATACCTCGGCATTCTGTGAAAAAAGGAGAAGATGTTGATAGTATTGCTGTAAGTGAAAGTGGTCATGATTCGGTTTCTGAAGCTTTTCGTATCATTCGTACAAATATGGAATTTATGCGTGTAAAATCAGGTAATTTACAAGTGGTAATGTTTACTTCTGCCAATCCTGGGGCAGGTAAAACCTTTGTATCCAGTAATCTTGCAATGAGTATTGCTCAAACAAACAAGAGGGTTATTCTGGTTGATGCTGATATTCGTAAGGGAACTCTAAGTGGAATCTTTTCAAACCCTTCCAAGCGTATGGGATTAACTCATTATCTTTCTGGGCATACCAATGATTTAAATGAAATTATTGGAGTGAGTGAAGAATATGATAAATTGGATATCGTTTTTTCTGGTCCTGTACCTCCTAATCCAGCGGAACTTTTATTGAGTGAACGATTTGATCATTTTATAGCTGAGCTTCGTAAGCGATACGATTATATTATTGTAGATAATGTTCCTGCGGGTATGGTTGCTGATGCTTCTATTGTAAACCGCGTGGCTGACCTTACCATATTTGTGATTCGTTCAGGCATAATGGATCGTCGCCAATTGCCAGAACTTGAGAAGATGTATCGTGAAGAACAACTTCGTAATATGTCGGTGATATTGAATGGTGTTTCTACGGTACGAAGAGGTTATGGTTATGGCTATGGATACGGTTATGGTTATGGTTATGGATACGGTTATGGTTATGGAAACGAACATCATAAAAATAGCAAAATAAGTATTGCTAAAAAAATGATAGATAGATTAAATAGTTTTTTTAAATAAGTATCGTATATTTTTGAATATTCTTTTTTACTTCTTATTTTTTGTTATCAAACACAAATTGCTTTTTGAAATGTTTCTATCATACTAATTTATTCTTCTTGTAAAGTTTGTCCAATAATATGTCGTGATTATGTAGTATTTGAAGATATATGTATGATAGCCTCTTTTTTATCTATGTCAAAAAGAATATTTGGGGGGATTAGAAATGTAATGATTATTTTTTGATACTTGATTGGTTTCAATACTTAGAATATTGGTGTATGAATATAAGTTTATTAAATTATAGTATATAATGAGATATGAAATACTGTTGGGCTATCTAAAGGCTTTTAACCATATGGATATTCTGAAAACATTATATGTAAATTTTAAATGTTTGCCATATAAACAGGCTATTAAATTTCCTATTTTCATAGGTAAAGGGACCGAATTGCGTAATATATCTGGCCGTATAATTTTTGATTGTCCGATAAAAACTGGATTGTTTACAATTGGAATACATTATATGTTTAATGATAAAAGAGGAAATAGATCTGTTTTTCAGAATTATGGTAAGATAGTGGTTAAAGGTAAAGTATTATTACATACAGGCACTGTCGTTTTATGTAAGAAAAATGGGGAAATCATTTTGGGTGGAAAAAATACATTAGGAGTAAACGGCATGATAGTCGCAAAAAGAAAAATTTCAATAGGTTATAATGTTGATATATCATGGAATGTACAAATAATAGATACTGATTTCCATTATTTTATGAATAATCTAAATGGAAGTATATCAAGAAACACATCTTCAATATTTATAGGAGATAATGTTTGGATTGCTAATAATGTGAGTATTTCAAAAGGTGGTGGCGTTCCGAATAATTCCATAGTAAGTTCTAATACACTTGTCAATAAAGATTTTTTGGATAATAATTCAATTCTTTTGGCTGGTATTCCTGCTAAAATAGTAAGAAAAAATGTGACTAGAGTTTTTGATACTTTTTTGGAAAATAAGTATGATGCTGAATTTGTTTATTAATAGTTTATGTATTTCTAAAAAATGATAGTTTTTGGGACTATATATTTTGATTTTAGTGAAAATAGGTGTCACTTGATAGAATTTAATAGACATTAATGGAAAATTCATTAAAAAATAAGACTGTAAAAGGGACATTTTGGAGTGCTATAGAACGTTTTTCTTCTATGGGAGTACAAATTGTATGTACTATTATTATCGCAAGATTTCTTTCCCCAACGGATTTTGGTATTATTGGTATATTATTAGTTTTTACAACTATAGGACAGGTTATAGTAGAATGTGGCTTTGGACAAGCATTAATTCGTAAATTGGATGCTACTGATATAGATTATTCTTCTGTTTTCTATTTGAACATATTTTTGGGACTTTTAGTTTATTTATTGTTGTACTTAGTATCTCCTTTTATTGCTGATTTTTATAAATTGCCTATATTGAATAGCGCGTCTAAAATTACTTTCTTGACTATTCCTATTAGTTCATTTTCAATGATTCAATATACTATTTTAGTCAAGAATACAGAGTTTAAAAGGCTTGCGCTTATAACGGTACTATCTTCAATTCTATCTGGTGGAATAGCTGTTTTAATTGCATATTATTATCGTAACGTATGGGCTTTAATAATACAAAATGTTTTGATGTATTTTTTTAGAACAATATTTTTATGGTTGTTTTCTTATTGGACTCCGATTTTATGTTTTTCTATTTTGTCTGTTAAAACAATGTTTCGTTTTTCTGCTCATTTGTTACTTTCAGGGTTGATTGGTAATATTTTTGATAATATATATGCTTTAGTTATAGGGAAGGTTTATAGGCCGGTTGATTTGGGGTATTTTAGTCAGGCAGATAAAATGAAACAATATATATCAGGAAGCATTACAGAGGTTATAAAAAGGGTTACTTATCCAATATTATCTACGATTCAAAATGATGATAATCGATTGAAAGATGCATATAAAAAAATTATAATGGTTTCTTTTTTTATTGTCGGATTTTTTATGTTTCTTTTGATGGGTATATCTCGTGATTTATTTATTTTTTTACTTGGTGAAAAATGGGAGACTTCCGGCCATTTCTTTTGTATTTTATGTATAAATGGAGCTTTATATCCATTGCATTTAATAAATCAAAATATATTGTATGTAAAAGGTAGAAGTAGCGCTGTTCTGAAATTAGAACTTTTCAGAAGGTTATTAATGCTTGTAATTATATTTATAACTGTTCATTTTGATATGATATATATGATATGGGGAAGTGTAATATATAATATATTACTTTTATTTGTTAATTTGTATTATTGTGGTTCTGCTATTAAATATTCGGTATTTGAACAGTTAAAAGATATTTTCCCTATTATTCTTTTTTGTGTTATAATGTTTCTTTTAATGTCTTTGTGTAATAGTTTACTTGTTGATCTTTTGTTGGTTATTCGTATGCTTATTGTTACTGTTGTCGGGGGAGTATTTTTTATTTCTATGGCATCATTCACTCATTTGAAACCTTATATTGATTTAGTAAGTATTGTGAAAACAATGGTATATAGAAAGTCATTATGACTATTTACGACATGACTGTTAGTTGATTAGTAAGATTTATAGATTTTATAAGTTAAATTAGTATGAAAATTGTTTTAAGAAAATTTTTTCCATTTATAATTCCTTTATCTTGGAAATGGCATGAATATGTTTATAATAAAGATCCTAAAGTTGCTGCTAATAGAATATACAAAAAAGTGTTTGGGAAGGATATAGATTGGGTGTGCCCCCTTGATTTGGTTGAGATAAATTTTTGGATGAGGTTCTATACAGATACAACTAAGTGGACAGAACTCTCTGATAAATATAAAGTAAGAGAATATATAACTAATTGTGGTTTTGGAGGTATGCTGAATAAATTATATGGAGTGTATCGAAATGCTCAAGAGATAGATTTTGAAGCGCTACCAAAATCATTTGTTCTAAAAACGAATAATGCATGTGGTACTGTTATATTAGTTAAAGATAAATCGAAATTGAATATAAATAAAACTCGGAAAATATTGGATTTGTGGCTAACTTTTCCATATGGAGTCATGAATGTTGAACCACATTATTTAGATATAAAGCCTTGTATTGTAGCAGAAGAATTTTTAGAAGATTTGAGTGGAGCTTCAACATCTTTGATAGACTATAAATTTTTCTGTTTTTATGGTGAACCCGATTGTGTTGAAGTTATTTATGATAGATCTATTATTGATCATACCTTCTCTAAAGATATCTATGATATGGAATGGAACTATAGACCCGAATTATTGCGGAAAAAATTTAGGAATCGTAGTAAATTAATATCTAAACCGCATTCATTTGATGATATGGTTACTGCGTGCCGGGTTTTAGCAAAACAATTTCCTTTTGTCCGAATGGATTTTTATGAAATTAATGGTAAGCCATATTTTGGCGAAATGACGTTTACTCCTGGGATAGATAACTTTACTCCTGAACAATATAAGATATTTGGAAAAAAAATTGATATGAATAGTATTAACTTAAAATAAGTGGACAGTGCCAAAGTTTTAAATAAGATTTTTTCAATAATCTCTAAATGGTTTGTTTTCAAATCATATATTATACATTGATATTTTAAGAAGAGTGATTTATTTTAATGTTCAAACCAAGACAAGAAAATGAAATTTATTTTATTTTTGATGGGCATGTTAGTTTTTTCTCCCTTTAGTTCTTTACTTTTGATAAATTGGTTACATTTTCCTTTTTCAATGCCAGAACTGTTGTTTATCCCGTTTTTTTGTTTTTTAAGATATAAAAAAATTATTTTCAGCATAGATAAGATTGCTTTTGTAAAATTATTCACGTGTTGGGTTTTATTGTTGGGAATTTCTTTTCTTGTTTCTGAGTATTCTTATATTCAACTACTTTCTTCTTCTAGGAGTTATTTGTACTTAATATTATTTTATTCTATATTCAAAAAAACAGACTCATTTACTATTGATGAATTAATTTACGTAATATTAGGTAGTATAGTTGCATGGACATTTTGTTCTTTTTATAATTTACAAATAAGTAAAGTGAATGATAATTTTTTAGGAGTATCATATGGTGCATTATTGACAATTCCACTTTTTGTTTCATATTTTTTATGTAAAAGAAATGTATCAATTTTTTTTATCGGTTCTTTAAGTCTTCTTTTATTATCTTTTACATCAGGGTTACGTAGGCAAATACTTGTTACTGTGTTGTCTGTCTTTTTTTCTTTATTTTTTTCGATGAAAAAAAGTCTAAAACATAGTGTTTCATTTTTTATTGTATTATTCTTTTTTTCATTTGTTTTGATATATTACTGGGATACAGCAGAGGGATATATAAAAAATGAATATCCGTTATTATATTATAGAGTTTTTTCTAAAACAGAATTATTTTTGTCTGGTGAAGGATCTGTAGGTGATCAGACTCGTACAGCTAATTTCGATTATTTGTATCATCATATTGGTGACTATTGCTTTCCTAAAGGATTTGTTAGTAAACAGTTTGGAGGAGATGAGAAATTAGGAATATTTAATGATTTTCCATTGTTGGAATTGTTTTATTTATTGAGTTTTCCGATTACTATTATTTTAATAATTTATTGGATTTTTGTTTTTTATAAATGTACAAAAGCTGCCTTACGAGGTAGGGAGGGAGCTATTATGTTTTCAATTTCTTTTTTAATTTTAATGTGTTTACTTTTCCTGGAAGGTTCATTCTTAACTCATCCATATGCTACCCCTATTACAGGATATTGCTTAGGACGATTGTATTATTACTCAAAATAATTAGTTACATAAATAATATATGGCTCGTGTTTTAATTTTTGAAAAGAATGTAGGTGGGCATCATCTTGAATATCTTCATCATATTTATATCGCTGCAGGCCAAAGAAACGAAAATGAATATATTTTTGCACTTCCTGAGTCATTTAAGATTGAGGAGAATGATCTTGAATGGCCATTGTTTGAAAATATAAAAATATATTCGATTCCATTGTCACAATTATCTAAATTAACTGGTAATCATTTGGTTATATGCTATCGATTATCTAAGCTATTAAAGAATCTCGCAAAAAAAATGGAGGTAGATAAGGTAATTGTTTTGTCGTTATTAATGCAGTTTGTTCCACTTCTGCCTTTGATACTTTCTTCTAAGTATAAAGTTAGAGGAATTGTTTATACCATATTTTTCTATCGATTAAATAGTGAATCTTTTTTGATGAAAATTTTGGATATTTTGAAATATTATATATTGTCAAAATGTTCTGTTTTTGAGATTGTTTATATTCTTAATGATTATTCTTCAGCTAGGTTATTAAATCAGAAATTTTATTGTAGTAAATTTACTTATCTTCCTGATCCTTATGTTAATGTAAATGTGGGAGATGCGGAGTTTCGTAAAAATAATGGAATTAAAATAGAGCAGAAACTTTTCATTCATTTTGGTACCTTATCAAAACGAAAAGGTACTATTGAAATACTGAAATCTATGCAATTATTATCAGATAATGAGAAGGAACATTATGTTTTTTTATTTGCTGGAAAAGTTAAGCCTGAAATAAAACGAGAATTCTATCAAATAATAGAATGGCTTAGAATTCGTAATTTTAATGTGTTTGTTTTTGATGAGTTTTGTTCTTTTACCTTTATTGGTACAATATGTAAGGCATGTGATGCAATTTTAATACCTTATAAAAATACGGCTCAGAGTAGTGGCTTGTTAGGTTATGCCGCTCAATTTAATAAACCTCTTTTGGCCCCTTCAAATGGGCTTATTGGTAAACTTGTTAACGAATATAAATTAGGATATCTATTGGATAATTTATCTCCAAGAACAATTGCTGATAATTTGGATAAGGTTGTTGACTTTTCTGTAAACGGTCGTGACTACCTTGAACAACATAAAGTGATTTTTTTTACAGAAAGGATATTAAATATATGAATGTATTTATAACTATTGATTATGAACTGTTTATGGGTAAAATATCTGGCAGCGTAGAGAAATGTTTGATAACTCCAATGGATAATTTTACTGGTATGCTTGATAATTATGGAATAAAAACTACTGTTTTTGTAGATGCCGCATATTTATTACGTATGAAACAATTGAGAAATGAAAATGAGAATTTGAGGCGTGATTTTGAATTGGTTTCAAGTCATATAAAACAGATGAGTCTCCAAGGTCACGATATACAAATGCATTTTCATCCTCAGTGGTTATATTCAGAGTATAATGATGGAATGTGGAAAATGGATTTTGATCATTATAAACTGAGTGATATGTCTACTGATTTTCTTGCTTTGACTTTTAGTAATGCAAAATTATTATTAGAATCTATCATAGAAAAAAAAGTAATAGCCTTTAGGGCTGGCGGATATTCATTGTCTGCATTTTGGAATTATAAAAAAATGTTTATAGATAATGGTATAAAAATAGATTCTTCTGTTTTACGAAACGCTTGTGTAAAATCCAAATATCAGGAATATGATTATAGAAATATTCCTTCGTCAATAGTCTATAACTTTGAAGATGATATTTTAAAGGAAAATAAAAATGGAAATTTAAAAGAAATATCTATTTCCACTACTTCCTATTCTGGTTTTATTTATTGTTTTTTAAAACAAAAGCTATTTTCTAAATATAAGCCGAGAATAAAATATGGAGATGGTATAGGTATTGGCTATCCTGGAGGTAGACTACAGCAAATCTTTACGCGTCTTAATATGTTATTTAGAAGAAAAATAGTTTCAGCTTCATTGGATAATTTCATGAGTGCTTTACTTCTTAATATTTATCTTAAATATAAGAAGAAAATGCGTTGTACTGATTTTGTGATAATTGGGCATCCTAAGAGTTTTTCAGATCTTTCTATTTCTAATGTTGAGCAATTTATATTAAAAGTAAAAGCTGATTGTACTTTTTTAACTGCTTCTATGTTAAAAAAATGAATTTATAAAGATGAAATTAGTTTGTATTTATCAAGTAATTCTTCCGTATAGAGTGGGGGTTTATGAGCGTTTAGGAAATTCATCTAAATTTGATTTTGAATTATTGTATGGGAAATCATGTGTTGGTACAAAAAAAGTAAATTATTCAGGCCCTTTAAACTTTAAACATTCTCGAATAAAATGTTTTTATATTCCTTTTAAAACAAATAATGGGGAGTCAACATTGCAAATAAGTCCATTTTTGTTCTTTTCGTTGTTAAAACGTTCTCCTGATGTTATTTTTAGTGAAGGGACTTCCAATTTAATAAATGCCTCAGTGGCATTTATATATGCAAAGCTCTTTAGGAAGAAATATATATGGTGGTCATTAGGGCAATTATCGGGTAGAAAACACAAAGGAATTCGTTTGTTAATGCAGAAATGGATTGATTATATTGAATTGAAATCAGATGCAATTTTTACTTATAGTACACAAGGTGAGAACTATTTCTTGTCAAAACGGATCTCTCAGGAAAAGATATTTAAGTCGATAAATGTGATAGATACAGAGAGAAAAGAAAATCAGATTAAATCATTGGGAAATAATGGAAAAAATCCAGGTTTTAATATTGTTTTTGTTGGTGCCGTCATAAAAGAGAAAAGACTTGAGTTTTTATTGGATGCTGTCAATTTTCTTGGTAAAAAAAAGAAGGATATAATGTTACATGTAATAGGGGATGGACCATATTTGGAAAATATAAAAGAATATGCTTTAAGTATAGGTTTGTCTAATGTAAAATTTTATGGTAAAGTTTTTGACGGGCTTAGTGAGCTGTTATTGAAGTTTAATGTTTTGGTTTTACCTGGATTAGGAGGATTGGCTATTGCCGATGGAATGATTCATTCATTACCCATTATAGCAGGAAAGGCTGATGGAACAGAATGGGATTTGATTGATTCATCTTGTGGATTTGTTACGAGTGAAATGTCTGTAGATTATTTAATTGAGAAATTGGATTATTTATATAGTAATCCTGAAATAGTAGCGAAAATGGGAAAAGCATCTTATGAAAGAATAATATCTAAGTTTTCAATTAATCATTATATGAACGGATTATTTAACTGTATTGATTATGTTAAGAGTAAGAAATGAGTTCCCAGTTTATTTATATCGTATGGGGCATTTTTTGTATAAAATGCATATCCCTTTATTACCGCATTTAATATCATGGTTCAATAGATTATTATTTGCAGTATGGATCCCTTCTACTGCTGATATAGGTAAAAACTTTACTATTGGATATTGGGGATTAGGGGTAGTCATACATTCCAGAACTAAAATAGGGAATAATTGTTTAGTGGCTCAAAATGTGACAATTGGTAGAAATTTTGGTGAAAAACAAGTTCCAGTTATAGGTGATGATGTTTACATTGGTGCTGGCAGTGTCATTTTTGGAAACATAACAATTGGTAATAATGTAATTATTGGATCAAATAGCCTTATTAATAAGTCAATACCAGATAATGTGACAGTCGTTGGTAATCCTTTTCGTATTATAGCCTCTAATAGAGTGGAAAAATATTATGAGTTGTCTTAAAGTATTTTAAATACTTTTGATTATGTCTGTTAAAGATAGAAAGGTTGAATTTTCTGTATGAATTAAGTATCCATATTACACTAATGTAAAGTTTAGACTAAGATTTTCACTTAAGTTGCTAAACTTTAGAATGATAAGCATTTCTTGTATTTAGTATTTCAATTAATTTTTAAACAATAAAATAATGAAAGCATGTTTTATGGGGTTGGGCTATATTGGCCTGCCCACGGCTATTATTGCCGCAAAGCACGGGGTACAAATCACCGGTGTGGATATAAATCCAAGGGTGGTTGAGATGACTAATCAAGGTAAATTGCATATTATAGAACCCGGTATGCAAGAACTGCTTCAGGAAGTGGTGTCCGGTGGTCAGTTGAAAGCTTCCACTACTCCCGAGGAAAGTGACGCTTATTTCATGGTGGTTCCCACTCCCTTCAAAGGAAATCACGAGCCGGATATCTCTTATGTGGAATCTGCCACCCGTGCAGTTATTCCTTTGCTGAAAGAAGGTGATTTGTATGTGATAGAATCTACCTCCCCGGTAGGTACTACGGACAAGATGAAGGATTTGATCTTCTCTCTTCGTCCGGAACTGAAAGACAAGATTTATATCGCCTATTGTCCGGAACGCGTGTTGCCCGGCAATGTAATCTATGAGCTGGTGCATAACGATCGTGTGATTGGCGGTATGAATGAAGCTTCAACAGATAAAGCCGTTGAATTTTATAGCCAATTTGTGAAGGGTACCCTTCATCGTACTAACTGCAAGACAGCTGAAATGTGCAAATTGACCGAGAACTCTTCCCGCGATGTACAAATAGCCTTTGCCAATGAGTTATCGATAATTTGCGATAAGGCGGGTATTAATGTCTGGGAATTGATCAGCCTGGCCAATAAGCACCCCCGCGTTAATATTCTTCAACCCGGTTGTGGTGTCGGCGGACATTGTATTGCAGTGGATCCTTATTTCATAACGGCTGATTTTCCCATTGAATCCCAGATTATAGCCAAGGCCCGTGAAATAAATAATTATAAAGCTTTCTGGTGTGCGGAAAAGGTTGAAAATGCAATGCTTAAATTTGAACTGGAACACCATCACAAACCGGTGATAGCCATGATGGGCCTGGCATTTAAACCGGATATTGACGACCTTCGTGAAGCCCCCGCCAAGTATATAACCACCAAAGTGATGCAGAGCTGTAACAATGCTGACATTCTGGTAGTGGAACCGAATGTAAATGAACATAAGGTATTTAAGCTGACTGATTATAAAGAGGCCTATGCAAAAGCCGATATCGTGGTCTTTTTGGTTGCCCACTCTGTATTTAAAACTTTACCTTACGATACGGATAAGGTAATTCTGGACTTCTGTGGTATTTATAAAAAATAAGATCAGACTTTTATGAAGAAAATATTGTTGGCTTTCGGGACTCGTCCCGAAGCCATAAAAATGGCTCCTTTGGTCAAGGAGTTTCAAAAACATCCGGACAAGTTTCAAACCATCGTTTGTGTGACCGGACAACACCGGGAAATGCTTGACCAGGTTCTTTCTATTTTTTCCATCCGTCCGGATTATGACCTTAATATCATGAAGCAGGGACAAGACCTGTATGACGTGACATCCCGTGTTCTTTTGGGAATGAGGGACGTTTTGAAAGAGGTGCTTCCTGATGTCGTATTGGTTCATGGAGATACGACTACCTCCACAGCCGTTGCATTGGCGGCTTTTTATCAACAGATTCCTGTGGGACATGTGGAAGCCGGTCTACGTACTTATGATATCTATAGTCCTTGGCCTGAGGAGATGAACCGGCAGATGACGGGACGTATAACGACTTATCATTTTTCTCCGACTTCACTGAGCCGGCAGAATTTGGTAAATGAAGGCGTGAAGGAAGATCATATATTGGTTACGGGTAATACGGTGATAGATGCCTTGTATATGGTTGTGGATAAGATCAAAGAGGATAAGGAACTTGATACTGAACTGGAAGGCATCTTAAAGAAATCCGGCTACGACGTAAACCGCCTGAATAATGGCAAGAAACTTGTGTTGATAACCGGTCATCGTCGTGAAAATTTCGGTGAAGGTTTTATCTCGATGTGCCGGGCTATTAAGGCCTTGACAGAAAAATATCCGGCGGTAGACTTTGTATACCCGATGCATCTGAATCCTAATGTAAGAAAAGCCATTCATGAGGTGTTCGGTGAAAACCTCTCCAATTTTGGTAATATATTCTTTATTGAACCTTTGGAATACCTGTCATTCGTGTATTTGATGGAGAAATCGGCTATTGTCCTTACGGATAGCGGCGGCATTCAGGAAGAGGCTCCCGGTCTTGGTAAACCGGTGCTGGTGATGCGCGATACGACCGAACGTCCGGAGGCATTGGAGGCAGGTACTGTCAAACTGGTCGGAACCGATTATGATAAGATTGTCAATGAGGTGTCCGCCTTACTGGATGACGGGGAATACTATAACAGGATGAGCAAGGCTGTTAATCCTTATGGGGACGGTCTGGCTTGCAGTCGGATAGTGAACCGGTTTATATAATTCTGAAATATACCGTCTGATACTTGAAATTTAACTGAACTATTATCTACGTTGAAATCCGAAGGGAAAAATGGGTGTCAGTAAAATAATCACGCTTTATAATACGCTTCGATACTTAAAACCTATTCAGTTGTTATACAGAGGGAAACAACTCGTCGGAAAGTATACTTCTTCTGGCATTGACTTAAATGGTACATTGAAAATTAAATCTTCAGATATGGTCTTTGAAGGTTCGATTCCTTTTGCACCTACTTATGATGTTCAAAGCAAGTGTTTCTCTTTTCTAAACCGGTCGCATTCTTTTTCATCCCGGATTGATTGGAATTGGTTAGGTTATGGACGGCTATGGGTATATAACCTGAACTATTTTGAGTATTTGGACCAAGAAAATCTTCCAAAAGAAGAAGGATTGGTTCTCATTGATGATTTTATCAGTCGGTTGCCCGATTGTGTGGTCGGTCTGGAACCTTATCCTCTTTCTTTGAGATGTACCAATTGGATCCGTTTTTTGGGTAAGCATAAGATTAGAAACGATAAATACGATGTAATCTTGTTTAAGCAATTACAGTTGCTTACCCATAAATTAGAATATCATTTGTTGGGTAATCATCTATTGGAAAATGGTTTCGCTTTATTTTTTGGTGCCTATTATTTTGATGATTATAGATTTTACAAGCTGGCAAGGCGTATTTTACTTTCTGAACTGAATGAACAGACATTACATGACGGTGGTAATTTTGAGTTAAGTCCCATGTACCATTGTATCATATTGCTGCGTGTATTGGACTGTTATAATCTGGTGAAGAGCAATTCTTTGTTTAAAAAAGAACTGTTGTCCTTTTTTGAAGAAAAGAGTCTTAAGATGTTGGGGTGGCTGTCTTCTGTTTGTTTTGAAAATGGTGATATTCCATTATTTAATGATGCCGCTTTCGGGATATCTCCCTCGCCTGTTGCTCTGTTTGCGTATGCAAAACGTTTAGGATTGAATTTTGAGAAATCCGGGCTTTCTGATTCCGGATATAGAAAGCTTGTTACAAACAAGTTTGAGTGTGTGGTGGATGTATCCCGTGTTGGTCCGGATTATCAACCCGGACATGCGCATGCCGATACATTCACTTTTGAATTACATATCAATAATCGTCCGGTTATAATAGATACGGGTACTTCCACCTATGAAGTAAATGAAGCCCGTTTTTATGAACGGTCTACTATGGCCCATAATACGGTGGTGGTGGATAATGTTAATTCCAGTGAAGTTTGGGCAGGCCACCGGGTGGGGAAACGTGCTTATGTGAAGCTTCTGAAAGATAAAGAGAACAAGATACAGGCTGTTCACTCAGGATATAAATCAAAGGGTATAAGACATTTACGTTCTTTTTCCATAAAGGATGAAACCTTGATAATAGAGGATGTCATTGGGGGGCAGGCTATGGCATATTTACATTTTCACCCTTCAGAACAGATAGAGATATTCGATAATGAGATTAAAGGAACGGATTATTCAATTCTGATAAATGGCGCAATTTCCATAGAAATGTTTGATTCTTATTATGCTCCGGAATTTAATAAAAAAATCCCCTCTAAAAGTATTCGTATCAATTTTAAAAATAAACTGGAAACTCTATTTAAATGAAGCTACTTTTTCTATCTTTCTATTTTGAACCGGATCTTTGCGCCGGCTCGTTTAGAAATACCCCTTTATTTCAGGAAATCAGGAATCAATTGGGAAAAGATGATTTTATCCATGTAATAACAACACAGCCGAACCGTTACAAGACGTTTCATGCGTCTGCCGAACAGGAAGAAAGGGGGGATAATTATATAATTAATAGAATAACCATACCTGAGCATAAAAGTGGGATGTTAGATCAGGCAAAGTCTTTTGCCATATTCTACTGGAAGGCGATAAAATTAGTGAAAGGAAGGAAATATGATTTGGTTTATGCCTCTTCTTCCCGTTTGTTCACAGCTTTTTTAGGACGTCGGATAGCTTCCAGTCAACGTGTTCCATTGTATTTGGATATTCGTGATATTTTTGTTGATACGATGAAAGATGTGCTCGGGGATAAAAAAATGATTCAAATTCCTGTGGTCTTGTTTGCCCGGATGATAGAGCGTTATACTTTTTCGAAGGCCAGTCACATAAATCTGGTGTCGGAAGGATTCAAGGACTATTTTAGTAAATATAAACAACCGTCCTATTCTTATTATACAAATGGGATTGATGATGTTTTTTTGTCTGCCGGTGCTGGAAAAGAAGAAAATGAATCCCTGCAAAAGCCAATGATCGTTACTTATGCGGGTAATATTGGAAGTGGGCAGGGCTTGGAAAAGATAGTTCCCCAGGCGGCGAAACGATTAGGGAAAGACTATTTATTTCGCATAATAGGTGATGGCGGTACAAAGCTCCTTTTACAGCAGAAGATGGAAGAGTTGCAAGTTGAAAATGTAGAGTTGATCAATCCTGTTTCCAGAGCTGAATTATTGGAATATTATCATCAATCTACTTTTTTGTTCTTGCATTTGAATGACCTGGAAGCTTTTAAAAAAGTTCTCCCTTCAAAACTGTTCGAATACGGTGTTTTTTGTAAACCCGTAATTGCCGGAGTGGGTGGTTATGCCGCCCGGTTTGTAGAAGAGAATTTACCCAATCATATTTTATTTAGTCCCACTAATGTGGATGAATTTGTAGATAAATTAACGCGATACAAGCTGGTTTTTGAAGAGAGAAAATCTTTTAAAGAAACATTTTCTCGAAAAAAGATAATGGTAAATATGGCTAATGATATATTAAAAACAGTTTCAATATAGATGAATATATTAATAACCGGTATTCACGGTTTTGTAGGTTCCAATCTTGTTTCTTCTTTGAAAGGCAGGCACACCCTTTACGGTTTGGATATTGTTACACCGGTGAAAGACGGTGTGGTGAAAACTTTTTCTTGGAAAGATATTGAACCAACATCTTTCCCATTGTACCACTTGCCTCAGTTTGACGCCATCATCCATCTTGCCGGTAAAGCTCACGATACCAAGAACGAATCGGTGGCTCAAGCCTATTTTGATATCAATACCGGTCTGACTCGGAAGATATTCGATTTCTTCTTAGAGTCCTCTTCCAAGAAATTTATTTTCTTCAGTTCAGTGAAAGCTGCTGCCGACAGTGTGGTGGGGGATATACTGACGGAGGATGTCGTTCCTGCTCCGGTAGGTCCTTACGGCGAGAGTAAAATTAAGGCGGAGGAATACATATTAAAGGGAGAAGGGAAAATTGAGAAGGGAGCAGGAGAAGTTTGTGGTGCTGTTGGTCAGTCTGGTCGTTTGGGGTTGGATAGGCAAGTGTATATTCTCCGTCCCTGCATGATTCATGGTCCCGGGAATAAGGGAAATCTGAATCTGCTTTATAATGTGGTGAAGAAAGGTATTCCCTGGCCATTGGGCAGTTTTGAGAACCGCCGTTCGTTTACTTCGATCGATAACCTTTGTTATGTGATAGAAGGATTGCTGACGAAAGCTGTTCCGGGCGGTATCTATCACATGGGAGACGATGAAGCGATGTCTACGAATGAATTGATTGCTACCATTTGTGAGGCTATGGGCAAGCAACCGCATATCTGGAAAATAAATAAAAGTTTGATGGAAGGTTTCGCCGGGCTTGGAAGCCTACTGCATCTGCCTTTAAACAAGGAGCGTCTTCGGAAGCTGACGGAGAATTATGTGGTTAGTAATGCCAAAATAAAGAACGCATTGGGCATTGAAAAAATGCCGGTGACTGCCAAAGAGGGCTTGATAAAGACCATACAATCGTTTGAGTGATTTGTGATCGGGTCAAGATTATCCGTTTATAATCAGATGATTGGCTCTTTTATTATTTCCATGATCGAAGATACTTTTTAAATATATAAGACTGTGTATTATCTAATCATCTTAGTTCTGCTCTTCCTTGCAGAACTTTTTTATTTCCGCATCGCTGATAAATGTAATATCATCGACAAGCCGAATGAACGTAGTTCTCACACCCGCATTACTTTGCGTGGTGGAGGGATCATCTTTTATTTTGGTGTATTGGCTTATTTTCTGACGAGTCATTTTGAATACCCTTGGTTCATGCTTGCCTTGACATTGATCACCTTTATCAGCTTTGTAGACGACATCCGTTCCACTTCACAAGTACTCCGACTGGTGTTTCATTTCTCCGCCATGGCTTTGATGTTTTATCAATGGGGGTTGTTTTCACTCCCCTGGTGGACGCTTTTTGTGGCATTGATCGTTTGTACGGGCATCATCAATGCCTACAATTTTATGGATGGCATCAATGGCATCACCGGCGGATATTCATTGGTTGTTCTCGTAGCCCTTGCTTATATCAATGAGGCGGTCGTTTCTTTCGTAGAACAGGATTTTATTCTGACGGTGCTTTGCAGTGTCTTTGTTTTCAACTTCTTCAATTTCCGGAAACGTGCCAAGTGTTTTGCCGGTGATGTCGGTTCTGTCTGCATTGCATTCGTTCTGTTATTCTTTATTGGCAAGTTAGTTATCCGGACGGAGGATTTCAGTTGGATTATCCTGTTGGTCGTATACGGTGTGGATAGTGTACTGACGATAATCCATCGCCTGATGCTTCACGAGAATATCGGTTTGCCACACCGGAAACATCTGTATCAGATTATGGCGAATGAACTGAAGATCCCTCATGTGGTGGTTTCATCCGTATACATGCTGGTACAGGCATTGGTGATAGTCGGATACTTCTATTTTTATTCGTATGGTTATTGGTATTTGTTGGCTACCGTACTTATATTGGGTACGCTATACGTGTTGTTTATGAAAAAGTATTTTCGACTACATCTCATGAATAAATAGGCTGAGAAATATATAAACCTTTTATCCGCTTATCTTTTTATATTCTAAGTTACCACAAAGCAACTTTCCCTAAATTCCCAATTTCTAATTTGGCACTTATTCCCATTGCTTTAAAAATTCTTGCTATGGTAGAAAATGTTAGATTCTTTCCACTCTCTATACGAGAAATTTGTGCTCTTTGTACACCGATTAAACTACCAAGTTCTTCTTGTGTCATATTCTTTGATAGCCTGGCCTGTTTGATCGCTTCACCAATGAAGTGAGAATGCACATCAGTTTGCAAATCAACTTCATATTTGTCTCGCTTAGGAGTACCTTTTTTCCCTATATATTTGTCCTCAATTTCTCCGAGGGTATAAAATTTGTTATCTTTCATATCACTATTTTTTAGAGTTGAAATATTCTTTTCTTATTTCTTGGGCTTTTGTTATTTCTTTTGATGGAGTCTTTTGAGTTTTTTTGATAAATCCGTGTGTTGCAATCACTAAAGTATCTATATTACTCGTCTTATCCCAAAAAGCTAACAAGCGGTATTGAGCATTATTATATCTTGTTCTAAATTTCCATATATTTGTATCATCCAGCTTTTTAAAGAGCTCGGGGTCTATAGTATATGTAGATTTACGGATGTTATAAATGATCTTCTCCCGAATTTTAGAATTTAGTCCCTCAAGGAAATCACTCGCTTCAGATGATAATATCACATTAAATTTAGCCTTGGTTTCCATTACTTTATTTTGATATAAAGATAAAGAAATAGTTCCATATGAAGAAACATTTTGAGGGAAAAAGCATTAGCACTCAAATCTGAAACTGAAACAAGTTTAGTATTATCTCAGTACAGTCGTTTTGTCGTGTTATAAACATCGAGGTAATCATTTCCTCAGTTGTATTACGCAGTTGTTTGTTACGGATTTAAAGCCAAATATTTTTTGATTAATGGTAAATCGCGTATAAGTTGGTTTGTGTTGTAGAAAAGAATCTGGTTTGATTTTGTATATTTGGATAAATGTGTTACTTTTGTTATCAAAGAAGATTTTTATGACAGCAAACGAATGTATAAATACGTTTTCTAATCATCTTTTTTGGGATGTACACAAAGAAGATATTGATATTGACAGGCATTCTAAATATATAATAAAAAGAGTGTTGGAATATGGTGTCTGGAATGATTGGATGGTATTACGTATTTATTATGGTTTACCTCGAATCGTAGAAGAAGTAAAAAAGATGAGAGATTTGGAACCCCGTGCTTTAGCTTATATTGCTTCCATTTCGAATACTCCTAAAGAAGAATTCAGATGTTACACTTATCAACACTCGATACCACAACACTGGAACTTCTAAGGAAGTTACAGAGTATCCCCGCATTATGTAAAACTCGCTTGGTGGGAGGCACTGCTTTAGCTTTGCAAATAGGACATCGGAAATCTATAGATTTAGATTTTTTTGGTAAAATAGAGGTGGAAAAGGATGAACTTGTAATAGCATTGGAACAAATAGGTGCTTTGACAGTATTGAAAGAATCTCCTCGTATTCATATTTATTTGTTGAACAATGTTAAGATTGATATTGTAGATTATCAATATTCATGGGTTGATGATGTAGTAGTAAAACAAGGAATTCGGATGGCGAGTTTAAAAGATATAGCAGCAATGAAAGTTACAGCTATTATTGGGAGGGGGACTAAAAAGGATTTTGTTGATATTGCTTTCTTATTGCGGTATTTCTCTATGAATGATATATTGGATTTTTACTCTCAAAAGTATCCGGATGGGTCTATTTTTATGGCAATGAAAAGTTTAGCATATTTTGATGATGCTGAAGAGGACATAATGCCGTATATGTTAACTGATATAACGTGGGAAAATATTAAGCAACAGATATTGTCTAATATTTTTTGATAATAATTAATAATATACTTTCGATAATAAAAACGTAAAGCGGCATGTCTATTTTCCGAAGACATGCCGCTTTACATTTTATAGCTCTCCTTTGACGAACTATGTCAGTTTTACCACTCCCGTAACTTGATCCAGTGCTCCGGGAACCAATTCGTATCCCATCGCATAAGGTTCCGGAATTTCCGGGTTGGTAAGTCCGAATTCACGGATTGATTTGAATCCGAAGCGGTGATAATACTCAGGATCGCCACAAAGGAACGCTGCTTTGTATCCCAACTCGCGTCCCCGTCTGAGACCTTCTTTCATTAATGCGGAACCCACACCGTGGTCTCTATATTCCAATAACACGGATAGGGGGGCCACTAATAAAGATTCGAATTTGCTCCCGTCTTCCTGTATGACATACATCCGGGTGAGCAGAATATGGCCGATTAATTTTCCATTCAGTTCGGCTACTAATCCTAATTCGGGGATGTAGTTTTCACTGTTCCACAGATTTACGGTGAAGTCCTGTTCATCGCCGTCGGCTACTTTGGCAGTCTGGAAGGCGGTTTGTATTAAGTGGTATAACTCGTGCCGGTCTTGCTTGGTTTCTTGTCTGATAACTATAATTTCTTTCTTTTCCATTGTTTTTTTATTTAATTTCCACCAGATACTGTCTGCTGATTCTTTAAACTGCTTCATCTTGCTTTTCTGTAATACATATTGGGAAGCGATATTGTCTTTTTCGGTTTCCGCTATGACGGATTGTACCCCTGCAATGTCGAAAGCCCATTTACATAAGGCTTTCAGAGCTTCGGTCATATAACCGTGGTTCCGGTAGGAAGCATATATCCCGTAACCGACTTCGACGCTGCCTTCCGCATCGGGGAGGTTTTTGAAACAGGCGGAGCCGATGGCTTTGTTTTCTGATTTCAAGATGATCTGCCAGTTGGTCAGCAGGAGAAAGTTTTCGGGATGCTTGCCGGCAAGCTGATATTGACCGGTCATAGCCTGACGGGTATGCGGATCAAGTGTTTCGTTGGAAGGAGTCAGCCTTAAGGCGTCTTCCATAAAGTGTACTCCATTCAGAAGCAGGGCGAACTGCTCTGAATCGAGTGGTATGATTCTTAAACGTTTTGTTTCTATCATATGATTTCTGTTGATAAAATGTTGAGTAAATAGGAGATGATCTCATGATTTGTCTCCGTTAAAAAAAAATAAGAATAGGATTCCTGTCCGGATAGAATATGCCGGATTTTACAAGGGGGGGATAGCCAGATGAGTAGTGAGAACTACAGGCTATTTAGCACACCAATATATTGGAAGATGAAGGATTTGTTTTCAAAAAATGTTTTTTATTTCGTTGCCAAATATAGAACTTTAAATTTAAATATTGCGTCTTTAGCTGAAAATAAAGACGATAACTCCTGTTATCACTACATAGGCCAGTGCATAGGGGATGGCTGCTTTTAGGATTTCTCCCTCTTTCCCCTGCTGGTTGCTTGCCGAGGTAGCGATAGCGATGCTTTGGGGAGATATGATTTTACCTCCTGTCGCACCGACCGTATTGGCGGCCGACAACCAGTCCGGACTCACGTTGATGTGTCCGGCGACGCTGGCTTGCAGCTTTCCGAAAAGGATATTCGATGAGGTATCACTGCCGGTGATGAAAGTACCGAGACATCCGATGACGGGGGCAAAAAGCGGATAAAGGCTTCCGGTAGCAGTAGCCAGGGCAGTGGCGACTACGGCAATCATTCCTGCCGTATCCATGATGGTGGAAAGGCCGACAAGGCAGATGACCGTGATGAACGTTTTCTTCAATTGCTTCACCGTATGCCAAAGTACGGTGAATATCTCTTTGACTCCGGCACCTTGTATGAGCCCGCCAATAAACGTGCCTATGAAGAGAAGTACTCCTGCATGGGTGAGCCACGAGATGGTATAGTTTAGGGTCGAGTCCCCGACAGGCAGGCTGATGCGGGTGACCCAATTGTTTTCGAGTGTATGGCGCAGGCCTGGAAACAGAGGACTGGTCAGTATGATCAACAAGAGGATGAGCAGGTAGATGCTCCAGGCGTTGAGAATATCTTTCGTCCGCAGAGGGTTCTTGCGGGCACGTTCTTCTTTCGGGGCGGTGAGCTTTCCGTAGATGACGATCACGATGATCGAAAGAATATTTCCGATAATGGCCGGTGATTCGGCACCCATGTAGCGTGCGGCCATGTACTGGCTGGTCAGGGATACGCCTCCTACCAATAGTGCTAAGAATAAATTCTTCGGAAGTGATTTCAACTTCGGATCGGTGAGGAACAGCAAAACCAGTGGGATGAGGAACATGAGTACAGATAGCTGTAATACGACATTGGTACTCAGGTTCTGCACATCGAGGCTGGTTTCTTTGGCCAATACGAGTACAGGGGTACCGATAGCACCGAACGCCGTAGCAACGCTGTTGGCTATCAGGCTCACCACTGCGGAGAACACGGGCTTGAATCCGAGACTGATCAGGATGGCGGCAGGGATAGCTACGGCTGTCCCGAAACCGGCCATTGCTTCCAGCAATCCACCGAAGCCCCAAGTCAACAGTAACACTTGAATGCTCTTGTCTGTGGAGATGGAGGTGAATTGTTGCTTGATGATTTCCATCTTCCGGGTTTTCAATAATACGTTATAGCTGAAAATAGCCATCACGATGATAATCAGAATAGGAGAAACCGCTTTCAACGCTCCGTACAGGAAGGAGCAGGCGAGATCGTCTATTGCAAAATGAAAGCCGAAAAGGGCGATTAGCATGGTCACGACGAGAGAGATGACACTGCTTCTGTCGCCCGGCATCTTAAAAAAAGCCATCAATACAATAAGAAGCAGAACCGGAACAATAGCAAGAATCAGTGTCATAATCGTCAGTTTAAGTTATGTATGTATAACAAAACTAACAGGTGTTTTGACTGTCCGGCCGGTCGTTTTTTATGATTTTATTTCAAAAAGTACAGAAATATTTATATCAGAGGTATAAAAGGTATGAGAAGAGCCGGACCAGGTTTCATCATGAACCCTGTCCGGCTCTTTGCTGTATATATCTATATGAATAGAAGGGTTCTTCCTGCTATTTACCGGATGGCTTTTTGGAATCCAGTATTTTCTGCAATTGCTTTAAGTTTGCTTTTGCGGCATCATTGCCCATATGGGCAGCCTGTGTGAAGGCGGCGATGGATTGGTTGATGTTGCCGTTGAGGAAATCATACACTCCGCTGTTGTTGATGTATTCGGCTGTCTGCTTGTTGGCCTTTTCCATAAATTTCACGGCTGTTTTCAGATCCTTCTTGGTCAGTGCCACGGCGGCGGCATTCAAGTTGGCTACTTCATCGTCGGGGTATATACGTACGGCAACATCGAATACGTTTACAAAATCGTCACTGCCTTTCGGATAGCTGTTGGCTACTTGGTACATTTCGTTCAGGCTCAGATACTTCGGATTGGTTTTGATGACAATACGGCCTTGTTCCACATCGAAGTTGATTACCGTATAATCTATCTTGCAGTTCACTTTGCGCAATCCCGGATAAATCTCTTTCAGCATAGTGCGATAAGGAGTTCCGCCGCCTACGTGCATGATCTCTTTTTTGCGGAGGGCATCATCACCGGTATTTTTGATGATGTGGATGAAGGTCTCTTTATCTTTCATGGAAGAGGTTTCCAAAGCCTTTATCAATCCGTCCCAGTTTTCACCTCCAAAGGATACCTTATAGAGATTGGCCGGTACTTTTTCATTTGCGGTGAGATAGGCTTTCAGCGCTTCGGCACGTTTTTGCGAAAGCTGTTCGTTGAATTTCAACGGGCCTTCGGGCGAAGCAAATCCTTCGATGCTGATGCCGGTGATGGTGAGGTTCCGATCATTCTGAACCTTGCCGAACATAGAACGTATGTTCATCAGTTCTTGGTGATTATTCATAAAGTCAGTCAGTATCACCGATTTGCTTACAGGGAAGTCCAGATGGGCTTCGTACTGTTCGCTACGCTCTTTTACTATTTCTACCGGTGGTTGGATGTAAGCTACGATCGGTGACATGGCTGCCAGTCGTTTGGCTTCGGTAGACACGCTGTTGGTGATCAGTTCCTGGGCAATCATCTCTTCATTATTGCCGCAACCGCAAAGATTCTCGACAAGATTGAGCGAGGCATTCTCCATCCACGGCTGGTAGGGAATGACTTGGGTATAGTTCAGTACTTCTCTTTTATCGTAGGGGATGACGATGGCCGTAGGAGCTTCGTGTTCGATGGCTAAACCGCGAACGTAAGCTTTCTGACGGCGGCGGCCGTTAATGATGATGTCTTGCAGAGGGACATTGTGTTGTCCGTCTGTCAATAGCGGTGTAAGAGTCAGTGAGCGTTGGGGGCTGACGGCCAGATTCTTCATGTCGATCGTCATGTCTATGTATAGAGAATTGCCCTGTTGCCATAGCGATACGCCCGACAGGCTGATGGCGTCATTATAAAGTTTCTGGGCACTGGCAGGAAGCGCGATGACAAGGGCCAGCAGAATATAGATAACTTTTCTTTTCATTGTTATAATTGGTTTATGGGTTGGTTGTTTATTTGAAAGTATAAATGAAGCTAAGGCCTATTTTGGTAGGTCCGAAGTAGTCTTTGGTATTATGGTCGATCTTGCGGCCGTCGTCTCCCGGCTCGTATTTGTCATATTTGATGTGGGCATATCCCACTCCGATGGTAGCTTCCATGCTCCAACGTTTTTTCAATATCCACTGATAACCGTAAGAGATGCCGGCACCGTAGATTTTACCGTCATACCGGTCGTGTCCCAAACCGAACATATCCAGGTTGCTGATGTCTGCATCGGCATAGTGTCCGTGCAGGCCGAAGAAGCTGCCATTGAACCGTTCGCAGAGCCAGTAACGCAGTTCGGGCTGTACGAGCCAGTGTTTCAATTGCTTGTTATCCGAAAACTTCCAGGGGTTGTAGTTTCCCGAAATGTCGAGGGTTAATTTTTTAGCCAATCCTATTTCAAGTCCCAGATTCGGAGTACTTGTGGCCCAATAGAGGGCATTGGTTTTGATGGCAATTTTGGGTAGATAGGTCTGGGTTCTTTGCTTTTGGGCATTTACCCCTGTGGCAAAAGCGAGCAGAAACCCTACTGCTAAAATCAATTTCATTGTTCTCATTTCCGTTTTGGTATAGGTTTTATTATTTATTTCGGGTATCAACACTTACCGCTACGGATTTGTTTTCAGGAGGAGGATAATAATTTGTCAATGTGCCAATATGCCAATGTGCCAATTGGCTGCGCTGTAGGGTAAGGAATATGCTGCAAACCAATTGCTATATTCTCTCCTTTTATTGGTACATTACACCTTTTTTCAATTACTGCATTCTTCAATTATCACATTGATATATTAATACATTCTTCAATTAATACATTCTTTAATTGGCATATTGGCACATTGTCCAATTGGCACATTATTAATTGGCACATTATTTTTTTTTGCACACAACAATGGTGACTGCCGTAACGATCAGCATGATTCCGATGGCGCTTGCTACGGTGAATGATTCTTTAAAGGCTACTATGCCGATGATGACTGCCGTCAGAGGTTCCATTGCCCCGAATATGGAGGTGAGGGTAGGGCCGATGTGCTTGATTGCCTTGACCAGTGTGATGTTTGAAATGGCTGTAGCCGGTAATGCTAATCCTAAGATGTACAGCCAGGTAACACCTTCTGTTACCAGCCGGATGCCACTGGTGAAACAGCCGCAAATGATGAAGAGAAGCGCTCCTAATCCCATTACATAACAAGTCAGCACAGTCGATTCGATCTGTACTGCACGGCTTTTTCTTACTCCGATAATGTATCCGCCGTAAGAGAATACGGATATACAGGCGGATATGATACCGAGCGTAGTGCTACCGTTGCCATGACCGATGTTTCCCGATGAAAGGAGTATGGCGCCGACGATCGACATCGATATGGCGGTAATGATCCATGCCGATCTCTTTTCATGGAAAAAGAGGATCATGCTCATGGCCACGGCCAATGGGTACATGAAGTGAATGATGGAAGCTACTCCGCTGGCTATGTTTTGATAAGCGATCAAAAGGCTCAGGGAAGTAGCTGCCCGAAACAGACTTAATAGAAAGACGGTTCCGAAATCTTTTTTATTCAATCGGAAGTTACACCCGGACAGCCAGCCGAAAAGTATCAGTGTGAGAGATGCTATTCCCCAACGATAACTCAACACCTCGAAGGAAGAGAAACCGATGTTGAGAAGCATCACGGAAAAGAAAGGCGCCAGTCCGAACGTGGAAGAGGAGACTGCCGCGTACAGGATACCTTTTGTTTTGTTTATTGATTGAAACTGCATGATCTTATACAACTGTAAAAACGTTGCAAAAGTATAAGTTTTGACAGGGATACGGATGATGTTTTCGCTCTTTTTTGCTTTCTCCAGTGAGGTATTCCTATATATTCATTAAATCATTTAAAGATTCGCTCATACTGGGATGTGTGAAGATAAAATCCCGTAAGAACGTATATTCTTGTCCGGTTTTCATAGCGAAAGCTACCAGATTGATTATTTCGCTCGATTCGGGGCCGAACAGGGTACATCCTAAAATCCGGTTGGTATCCGTATCTATGATTACTTTGAACAGGCCATCGGTCTCTCCCAATGTTTTTGCACGGGGGATGGCCGTTACGGGCAGTTTGTTTACTTTAAAATTCCGGCCGGTTTTCCGGGCTTCTTCTTCACTCATGCCGATGCGTGATAGCGGCGGGTCGATAAATACGGAATAGCTCACCGGATCACGATCATTCAGGGTGCGCTGCTGCTTTCCGAACAAATCTTCGCGAATGATACGGTAGTCGTCCAAAGAGATATAGGTGAATTGTAAACCGCCTTTCACGTCACCGATGGCACGGATTTGAGGGTTCGTTGTTTTCAGGAACTCGTCTACTATAATTGCTCCGCGTTCGTTGACCTCTACGCCGGCCGCTTCCAGACGAAGCTCCCGGGTGTTGGGGCGACGTCCGGTTGCCAATAAGATGGCATCTGCATCCAGTACGTGAGTTTCTCCGTTTTCCGCATTCCGGTAAACGACCGTATTGCCTTTTATCTCCTGTACTTTTGCATTCAGGATGAATGATATGCCTTTCTTTTCCAAGATCTCTTTTACGCTGTCGGCTATATCCCTGTCCTCTCGTGAGATGAACTGCGGATAGCTTTCCAATACGGTTACTTTGGCGCCGAACGAAGCATACATCGATGCAAATTCCAGACCGATATAACCGCCGCCCACAATTACCAGTCTTTCGGGAAGCTCTTTCATTTCCATAATAGAAGTACTGGTGTATACCGAGGGATTGTCTTTGATCCCTTCGATTGGCGGAATCACTGTCTCCGATCCGGTGTTGATAAAAATTTGCGGAGCTTTGATCCGGAGAACCTCACTGCCGGTTGTTATTTTTACCACCTCTTTGTCTTCAAAGGAACCGGTTCCTGTATATACTGTGATATAAGGGTTATCAGCCAGATTATGATAGTTTTTCTTCCGTAACATCGAAGTAACTTCCTCCTTCCGGGCAATTGCCTGCCGGTAATATTCTCTTTTTTCTTTGAAAGAACTACCGGCAGGAGTCAGTTTGGACAGATGAACCAGTGTCTTGGTCGGAATGCAGCCGATGTTGATACACGTACCTCCGTACATCTTGTCCGAACGTTCGATTACTGCGACTTTCTGTTCGCGTTTTGCCAACTCTGCTGCTAAGGTTTTCCCCCCTTTGCCAAAACCTATGATAATTGCATCAAACTGTTTCATGACTTTGTTTTTTTTTAATTGTGCTGAAAAGCTATTTTTTTAATTGTGACAAGACCTTTTTTGCCGAATCGGACAGTACTACGATGGCTCCTGCCAGTATGGCCGTGTCCTTGATAACCAGTCTTCCCGCTCCGGTCAACAGGGGAAAAACATGTTCTCCGCTACCCAAGTCCGGCACCCAGACTTCCGGTGTGGTGACCAGAAACGAAAGTGTCCCTAATGTCATGATGATAGCCAATCCTGCACCTGCCAGTCCTATTTTGGAAGAGAATATCCCTAAAAATGTCAGTATGCCGATACCCATAATTAAGATTCCCAACCCGCGTGAAAAGCCATACGTGTTGTTTTCCTCGTGCCATTTGTGTTTCGCTTCATTGAATTCCCCCTCTTTCAGTTTGTACTCTTTGTACTCGGGAGCACTCTTTGTATAGAAGAAACTCATGAAAGGGCTGTTCGCAACAAACGGAACAATGCCTTCGGCTTCATAGTTCCAGAATTTCAGACCACCGATCCAAACGAATATCACTAATATAGCTACACGGATCAGGTTGATACCTAATTTTTGTGTAGATGCCGCTACATTCAGAAATGCAATAAACAACGAATTCAATCTTGTCCTCATCTTAATCTTTTTTATGGGTTAAATTTTATGTTGCAAAGATCGGCTGTTTTTCCGTAGCCGGAAATGGCAATTTTGCAGAATAAATTGGCAATTATTCCTTTTCCTGTTTTTTTATCACAAAGACCGGGAACAGTACGGGTGGGTGACAAGGTGGAAAGGCAGAAATAATACCTAAAAATGGGGATGGATAAAACGGATTTTTTATCTGAACTTTGCGGCCTTAAATAAAATAAGGTGAAATGAAGCGATTATTTCTATTGTGTGTCGTTGCGATGTGTGTGGTATTTTCTTTTCGGGCACAAGGGCAGGAGACGATTTCCATAGGAGAACGTCATACTCTGTTTTCCCGGCTATTGAACGAGGAGAGAGCCTACTGGGTTTATCAACCTGAGAAGCGCCCTGGAGAGACGGAACGGAATTACCCGGTTCTTTATCTGTTGGATGGCGATTCTTTCTTTCATACGGTGGTAGGGTTCACCCGTTTCTTTTCTTCTTCCAGAGTCTCTTCGCTGCCTCCTTGCGTCGTAGTGGCTGTTTTGAATACAGACCGTACGAGAGATTTGACACCGACCCCTTCGGCTGCTCGTCGCGACGGAACTGTCCGTTCCGGTGATGAACCGAAAGGAGGGGGTGCAGAACAATTCTATCGTTTTCTGGTAGAAGAGTTACGTCCGGCTATCGAAAAAGAATTTCCGGTCGGTGGGCAGAATATGTTGGTAGGCCATTCGTTTGCAGGATTATTTGCTTTGCATGTTTTGTGGAATCATCCGGAATCGTTCGATACTTATATGGCACTCGATCCCAGCTTGTGGTGGGATCAGGGAGTTTTTCTGAAACAGGCCGGTACGCGGGGTGATAAAACGGTTTTTGATGGAAAACAGTTGTATGTTGCTTTTGCCACCCGTCCTCGTACCGAGAGGAATCTGATACATTTTCCGTTGACTGACACCTTTCTGGATACGGTAATTCCGGAGATGGAACGTTGCAACTTGCGTGTTGTTTCAAAGAAATTTCCGGAAGAGACACACGGTACGATTGCTCTTCCGGCAATTTACAACGGTTTGAAATGCTTGTTTGCCCGATGATATTTTTTTTTCAATGTGGCAAAATGACAAAGTGATATTCTTGTTTCCTCAGAATCCCTTCATTAGGGAGAAGGTTGGGGTAACTGTATAAAATCCCCTTTATTTCCGGTTAGGCTTATTCGGATTGTATCATTTATTGCTGATTGTGTGACAAATGTCTCTTTATTTGAATGTTTAGTGCGTAAATTGTTTCTGAAGAATGTATTTAGTACGCTTTGGGATATTTGAAGTCAGTGTATCTCCGGTCATCAGTTAGCGCTCCAAAATGTGTTTTAGGGCGGAATTGATTTTTCTCGTAGAGTCTTTCAGTGTTTCCCGTAGAGTTTTACTCCGTTCCTCGTAGAGGAACGGAGTCTATCATGCCGGGATAATGAGCCTGGCATGCCGAGATAAATCACATATTTATCCATATATGACAGAAATATACAGAAAATATCTCATGTAAATTACTTTATTATGCAACCTGTTCTCTATTTTTAATTGTTTTCAGGATTGATGTGTTAGCGAAAGTGATGATATTGTAGCAAATGGATGCAATAAACGGCATTTGGCTAACTTGCTATTTGCTGTTCGCATACTCGTCCCAAGTTCTGTGTGCAATGGCACCACCGTCACCTTCACGTACGGGCTGTCCCTGTGCGTTATATCCAAGAACCGGTTTGCTTGATTTACCGCTGCTGTTGTCCATCGCCTTTACGAAACTGCTGTCTTTGACAAGTGCCATGATAGCAAATGCGACCACTGTCGGCAGTATGAAATAAATCAACCAGCTTGTTGCAAAAATAAGTGCAATGATCAGGAACCCGATCGACCATATCCCGGGAAAATAGATGATGAGCCACCATGTTTTGAATTTCTTTATCATTTCCCACAGCATTCCTATTGTAGAGGCGATCCAGAGGAGTATCATTAATGGCAGAAGTTTTAGCATGAACGGATATTCCGAGAAATGGGCGAAAAAGTCCGGATTGAATTTCAATGAGCTGACAAGATCCTCGTTGTAGTCTACGTAAAAGATGAATAGTCCTACAAGGGCCGAAACAATCAGATAAATAGCCTTGAAGTAGATTTTATCTCTTTGATAGAAACAGACGTTCTTGCGGATTTTGCTTACAACAAGCCAGTATATGAGTTTCCACAACAGAAAAACAAGAAAGAATGCGCCACCGAAAATAAAAAGTAATGCTAAAACATCTTGCGGTTGATAAAAAACGATGGCCCAGTTATGCTGTAAAGGATTAAACATACCGGCATCGCACCAGCCTTCTCCCACCGTTTTACCGTTTTTTATGGCCTTCACTATTACAGCATGCGAATAATCCGTCTTTTGCATAAATTTCTCACGCGAGAGACTTTTGTCATATCCGCCGACAATCTGTAAGGTGTCTCCCCTGAATATCTGGCAAACCTTGTTCGTGACGTTAAGATCCTGGTCTCTTTTCACTTCGGCTGACGTAGTCAGATAAATGGGAATAGCCGAATCATTGATTTCATTAAGTTCGTCCTTTGTAGATTTCTTCACGGTAACAAAGTCACCGGGCCTGACTCCTTGATAATAGTACAACATGGCCGAATCTTTGGCAGCCCCCTCGGGCATCGCTTCGATCTTTGTAATGTCAATTCCCCTTTGGCAGGAGCATAAAACAGAAATTCCGAGAAAGAATAGAATGACGGCTTTTGCGGTTTGTTTCCGTCGAGTGCTGGATGGTTGTTTCATGGGCGATTAAGATTAATTTGTTGAACAGATGAATATTATTGTGTATATGTAACATAATCACAGAAAGCATCTTCTGATACTTTCATCTTTGGTTAACTCAAAAGGTTTAGTTTAAGTCTCCGGCACAACAACTATACGTGCATAAAAAGGATCGCATGCCTGTCCTTCATTCAACAAATATATGATTTTTTTAGTAAACCGCCTCAATAACCGTTTAAAAACTTCATTTCCATCCATTCCCGGCTCTCTTTATACCACTTGCAGGCGATACTCATTCGGAGTAATTCCGATAACTTTCTTGAATATCCTGCTCAAATGGTGTGGATATTTAAAGCCTAACTCATAAGCTATTTCGCTGATTGTCTTATTGCTTTCGGCCAACAATTCTTTTACTCTTTCCATGATGGCCAACTGAATATATTCTTGTGCCGATTTTCCGGTTTCCCTTTTCACCAGATCTCCGAAATAGTTCGGAGAAAGATGCATCTGTTCGGCACAATACTGTACGGATGGCAATCCTATGGTAGACGTCTTCTCCGAATCGAAATACTGTTGAAGTATTCGTTCGAAATTGGTAAGCAAGTCGCGATTGACCACTTCGCGGGTCACGAACTGGCGTTCGTAAAAGCGCACGCAATGATTGAGCAAAGTTTCTATGTTGGAAGTGATAATCTGCTTGGTATGCTTGTCGATGGTGTGCTCCAATTCTTCGCGTATCTCGTGAAAACAATTCAGGATGATCCGGCGTTCGCGGTCCGACATGTGGAGGGCTTCGTTAGATTCATAAGAGAAAAAAGTATAGTCTTTCATCCTGCGGGCGAGGGGAGTTCCGTATAGCAAGTCCGCGTGGAACATCAGCACGATGCCTTTGGGATTCACGGTTTCTCCGTCATCATTGATGCCGGCTATTTGCCCTGGAGAGATAAAAACCAGTGTACCGTCTTCATAATCGTATTTATTACGGCCATACTGAAGTGTTCCGCAAGCAAGTTTTTTGTAGAATACACAATAAAAACCGAAGTTCTTCCGGCAATGTCTGATCGATTTTAGGGTAGAAAGATCCGTTACACTGACTAAAGGATGCAGGGTTTTTGTTCCCAATAAATTGTTATAGTCTTGAATGGTTTCCAGTTTTATTATATTCTCCATATCGGTATCTGTTTATTTCATCATTCGGCATCAGTTTACTCCACTGGCATCTGTTTACTCCACTACAAAAATAAGTGTTTTATTTCGGATATTCATATTATGAGCATCATAATCCGTAATTCGTGTTAGCTATTCTGTAATCCATGTTAGGATGCTGATTAGCAGTGATTAATTCGAATGACATATTGTTTTTTGCAGAATCTGTAATTCGGGTATGAATACCGGGGATTTGTCTACAAAGCATGTGGCAGATACCATCTATATTTGCATCAAAATAAGAAATGAAATGAAAAAGTTATTATTGATTTCCCTGATGCTGCTGACCGTCCTGTCGATGGCAGCATGTGAGGGCTCCGACAACGAGCCGTTTACACCCGGACAATCCGTAACTCCCGGTCAACCCGAAATTCCCGATGTATCTTTATTGGCTGTAAACATTACGGCCGGTGACCGCACGGTCACCGCAACGATGGAAGATAATGCTGCTGCACGGGATTTCCTCTCGCGTCTGCCTCTTGAAGTGACATTGAACGATTACAACAATGTAACGGAGAAAATTTTCTATCCCTCTCCGGCTCTGACGACCGGGGGCGTTACACGCGGTTGTACTCCTGTGCCCGGTGACATTACCATCTATGTGCCGTGGGGTAATGTCGCTATTTTTTGCAAAAGCTGGTCGCACAGCAACGATTTGATTAAAATAGGTCGTATCGACGGTAACGGTATCGGGGTTTTGGGTGTGGCCGGAGATATATCCGTAAAATTTGAAAGGAGATAAGAGATGACTACGAACGAATTCAAGGAATATGTAAAGACCCGCAAGGCACTCGATACGGAGGAGATACACTGCTTTATGGACGATATGAGTAACGAATCGAGACGTATCACTTTCCGGCTGAATACGGCCTACCATACACCGGATGAAGTACGAGGATTGCTCTCCGAGTTATTCGGTTATCGAGTGCCGTCATCGCTGCGGGTATTTCCACCGTTCTATGCCGATTTCGGTAAGAATATCACTGTCGGTGAAGGTGTATTCATTAATGCCTGCTGTCATTTTCAAGATCATGGCGGTGTGACGATCGGTGACGGATGCCAGATCGGGCATAATGTAGTATTTGCCACGTTAAATCATGGTTTGGCTCCGGAAGAGCGTCAAACGACCTATCCTGCACCTATCATCCTCGGCAGAAATGTATGGGTAGGCTCTAACGCCACGATTCTTCAGGGGGTAACCATTGGAGATAATGCCGTCATCGGCGCCGGAGCGGTCGTGACAAAGGATGTGGAGGCAAATACGATAGTAGGTGGTGTTCCTGCAAGATTTATCAAGTCTATAATTGTAAAATGAGCATGAGAATACTATCACATATGGCATTCGGAAGCCTGTCCGGCCGATGCTGATAACATGGCTTGCTTCTGTACGGAGAAACGATTCGCAAAGGCAGGGAGGTTGCTGAAAAACTTAAGGGGGGGGCAATGATGTCAAGGGAGACTGTTTGTGGTTGGCATGGATGAGCGGTGTTCAGAGTATCCCGTTCGATGTTCCATTGGGATAAGACATAAAAAGCAGGTTAATTTGATAGGCCTGATAAGGAAAGTGAAAATAAAAGTTTGAATGGTTTTTACTCTTAAAAATACTTTCTATCTTTGCGGCCGCTATGGTGAAGTATATCTTCTATATGTTGTTGGGGTTATTCCTTATATCAAAAGTGGTATCTGTTTCCGGTGATATAGAGGAATGCGAGACACTGCATGCCATAGTAGACACACAGCATCATCCTGAAAAATGGCATACCTTGTCGGAAAAGTTTCTCAATCACTATGAAGCCGGGATACAATGTGAGTCTTACGATAACCAGACGGATGATGTCAGTATAGGAAATAACTTTTCATTCCGTTGTAATTCTCCCTCCAAGATTTTAAGAAATAATACGGCCTCTATCATTGCCAGAATTGTGAAGTCTCTGAAGATTTTGCTTCCCGAAGAAAAAACAACCTCCTTTTCATTCAGTATCAATCCATTCAATTTCTCTTATAGATATTATATCTATACGCTGAGACGTATTCTTATTTAGTGCTTTCTTATTTAATGCTTTCTTTTTTTTGAAAGTTTCTTCTCTCTTTGTACTTGTTTTTTTATTTAAGTACTGATTAATCATACAAAATGGATTTTTTATTGGATTTTATTCTTTATATCGATCAATATATGATTGATATCGTACAGGAATACCATACCTGGACGTATGTCATTTTATTCTTGATTATTTTTTGTGAAACCGGTCTGGTGGTAATACCTTTTCTGCCGGGTGACTCTCTGCTCTTTGTGGCAGGTGCTATTGCGGCATTGCCCGATACGCCCCTTGATGTGAATATGCTGTTCTTGATTTTGTTTGTTGCCGCAGTTCTGGGTGACTCCTGTAATTATATGATAGGACGCTTCTTTGGGCGGACACTGTTCAGTAATCCCAATTCCAGGATATTCAGGCGAAGCCATCTTGAGAAAACCCATGAGTTTTATAAAAAATATGGCGGAAAGACTATTATTTTTGCACGTTTTGTGCCCATAGTCCGTACGTTTGCTCCGTTTGTGGCAGGAATGGGGAGTATGCATTATTACTATTTCATGCTGTACAATCTGATAGGCGGAGCACTGTGGATTGCCATATTCTGTTACGCAGGATATTTCTTCGGAGATCTTCCTTTCGTACAGGAGAATCTGAAACTGCTGATTGTCGCCATCATAGCGGTATCAGTATTGCCTGCTGCGGTCGAGGTGGTGCGCGCCCGGCTGAAATCCCGTAAACAAACGAAATAATTTAAAATATATACATTTATGAAAAATTCTTTTTTTAGTAGGTTTACACCCAAAGAACCCAAATTTTTTCCTTTGTTGAAACAATTGTCTGAAATCCTGGTCGCTTCATCGGAGCTTTTAGTGGAGAGCCTGAAGCATGATTCGCCTGAAGAAAGAGCCGGTTATTATAAACAGATCAAGGATATGGAACGTGAAGGAGATAAGCTTACCCATCTGATTTTGGATGAACTGGGTACCACTTTTATTACACCGTTTGACCGTGAGGACATTCATGATCTGGCTTCGAGCATTGACGATGTGATTGACGGAATAAATAGTTGTGCAAAACGTATTACCATCTATAATCCGCGCCCCATCTCTGAGAGTGGAAAGGAACTGAGCCGTATGATCCGGCAGGAGGCGGACTATATTGTCAAAGCGATGGATGAGCTTGAGACTTTTCGTAAGAATCCGAATACCTTGCGTGGGTATTGCTCAAAGATGCACGATATCGAGAATCAAGCAGATGATATTTATGAACTCTTTATTACCAAACTTTTTGAGGAAGAGAAAGACTGTATTGAACTCATCAAGGTTAAAGAAATTGTACACGAACTGGAAAAGACCACTGATGCGGCAGAGCATGTGGGCAAGATATTGAGAAGTTTGATTGTGAAATACGCATAAATACAGGTACGGCACATGGAATTATTAGTGATTATCATTGTATTGGCTCTGATATTCGATTACATCAACGGTTTTCACGATGCGGCAAATTCAATTGCCACTATTGTATCTACCAAAGTACTGACCCCTTTCCAGGCAGTGATATGGGCTGCATTCTTTAATTTTGTAGCTTTCTTTATTGCCAAATGTATCATCGGGGGCTTTGGCATAGCCAATACTGTATCGAAAACGGTAGTAGAGTCGTATATTACATTACCCATCATCTTGGCGGGAGTGATAGCTGCCATTGTTTGGAATCTGTTTACTTGGTGGAAGGGCATTCCTTCGTCGTCATCGCATACGTTAATCGGCGGTTTTGCGGGAGCGGCCATCATGGCTCACGGCTTTGAGGCCATTCAGATGAATATCATATTGAAAATTGCGGCTTTCATCTTCCTGGCCCCCTTGATAGGCATGGTTATTGCATTCGGATTTACTTTGTTGGTGCTTTATATCTGTAAACGGGCACATCCCCATACTGCTGAAGTCTGGTTTAAGAAGTTGCAGCTTGTCTCTTCGGCTTTGTTCAGTATCGGGCACGGCTTGAACGATTCTCAGAAAGTGATGGGGATTATTGCTGCTGCCATGATAGCAGGACATTCTGAAGGTTTGGGGATGGGGATAAACAGCATTAATGATCTGCCGGATTGGGTAGCATTTTCCTGTTTTACGGCTATTTCATTGGGTACGATGTCCGGTGGGTGGAAAATTGTAAAGACTATGGGAACCAAAATAACCAAGGTGACCCCTTTAGAGGGAGTTATCGCGGAGACTGCCGGTGCTTTCACGTTGTATCTGACGGAGTATTTGAAGATTCCGGTTAGTACGACACATACCATTACGGGAGCTATTATCGGAGTGGGGGCTACTAAAAGACTTTCAGCAGTCCGGTGGGGAGTTACTAAAAATCTGATGACTGCTTGGGTGCTGACTATTCCGGTAAGTGGATTGTTGGCGGCGGTATTTTATCTCATTATGTCTTTTTTTCTGGGATGAATGTATTAGCAGGGTTGTTGCCGGACATTTTAGTTTGAAGTATGGTTGCTGATTTTGCAATCAATCAGTCTTATTGGGAGATAAAGCTATGTTGAAACTGGAAATGGATGGACATATGAGGCTACTTGTGTAGAAAGTTACACAGTGTGTCGTCTCGATTGGATTTTTAGTCATTATAGATCGTTTTATCTCATTTGTATAGGACAAAACTGCTTGGTGTTGCGGTGGTTGGTTGGGCTGATGTTAAAGATGATACTTTTATGATAATAAATGAAATCATAAAAGGTTATTATTCTTTCAATAGTTTATATTTTGTTTTGGAACAGAATATTTCAGCATGGATGAGTTTTTGATATGGATAAGTTTAATGTAGAGAAAGAAATTTTAGACACCTCTGAATTAGAAAGGCTTTTTCTACAAGAGGGTATATTGGCAACAATCAAAAGAAATGGATAGTTGATTCGTCAGAATGAAATGACAAATCAATAGGGTTTGTTGTATCTGGTATTTTCCGTTTATTAAGAATAGACGTTAATGGCAATGAGTGGATAATTGGGTATAGTTTTTTTAATGATTCTGTTTGTGACTACCCCTCTTTTATAAACAGAATGGGAACTACCGTGAATATACAAACATCAGCCGATTGTGAGGTGTATCTTCTTTCTTTGAACCGGTTAAGTCGATTACAAATGACTGTACTTACCGGTCGTCGGCGTACCGGCAAGACCAGAGTGATCATGTGGTAAGGAAAACCAAAAAGAATGCTGATATGTAGCCTAAATCAGCAGCAGGGAAGAATGAAAAACTAAAAACATCCAATTTTACATTAGTGGGTGTAAAACTGGATGTCTTCTTTGTAAACGATTGATTTTCAATGTTTATTGCGGTGCGTACGGGACTCGAACCCGTGACCCCATG
>ENA-UOJR01000678-UOJR01000678.1-human-gut-metagenome-genome-assembly--contig:-C115P-NODE-678-length-40106-cov-19.760056_pt1 | contig 40106 bp, 37 predicted proteins | sample MGYA00242354_ERZ723901 | MGnify/ENA metagenome assembly ERZ723901
ATTATAATACCACGCCAACTTCCTTTTGTCAACACCTTTTTTACCCTTTTTTTGATTTTTTTTGAAAAAATTGCTTTTTCCCCTTTTTATGCCCTTTTCTCCTCTCTTTATCCTTTGTCATTGCAATCAAAATCAAAGTATTGTACAATAAACCTTGCTTTTAAATCCACATTATATTATAAGGAGATTCCTTTATGCCAATCAATATTCCCAATGATCTTCCTGCATGGGATACTCTCGAGCAGGAAAACATCTTTATCATGTCCGAAAAACACGCACGTTCACAGGACATCCGTCCTTTACGAATTCTGATTCTCAATCTGATGCCAAAAAAGATTGATACCGAACGCCAGCTGCTGCGTATGCTCAGTAACTCTCCTCTTCAGGTGGATGTGGAGCTTCTGCAAACCGCTACCCACCTTTCCAAAAATACACCCTCCGACCATCTTTTCAAATTCTATCAGATTTTTCAAGATATTCGCGATCAGTACTTTGATGGAATGATTATCACCGGCGCTCCGGTGGAGCAGATGGAGTTTGAACAGGTTTCTTACTGGCAAGAGCTGTGTACCATTATGGAATGGTCCAAGACGCACGTCCACTCCACCCTCCACATCTGCTGGGGAGCACAGGCTGCGCTGCACTACCATTATGGTCTGCAAAAGACCCAACTGCCGCAAAAACTGTTCGGTGTCTTCCAGCACACTCTGGTCGATAAAAGTGTTCCCCTGCTGCGCGGCTTTGACGAGGTCTACTGGATGCCGCACTCCCGCCACACCGAAATCAGTGCGGAGCAGATTCGCTCAACCGGAAAACTCTACATCCTCTCTACCTCTCCCGAAGCCGGGGTCAACATCATCTCCAACCACAACGGTCGGCAAATCTTCATCTTTGGTCACTCGGAGTATGAAGCCGGCACCCTCGCCGAAGAATACTTCCGCGACTTGGACAAGGGTCTGCCCATCCAGTTGCCCTGCAACTACTTCCCGCAGGACGATCCCACCCAAAAGCCCATCCGCATCTGGCGCAGCCACGCCTACCTGTTTTACTCCAACTGGCTCAACTATTACGTCTACCAGTCTACCCCATACGACTTGGGAAAGCTGCGACTGGACCCACTCCTCTAAAATTTATAAACTAAAACAAACCCTCCGAAGAAAATTTCTTCGGAGGGTTTGTTATTTTTTCCTTTTTGATTTTAAATTTCCCCAGACAAAGAAAACCCATCAGAATAAAAACAATGCCTCCTGACACAACCAAAAATATTTTGTCTGTCCACTTTTTTTCCACTCGTGGAACCGGAACCACAATCTCATGTGCCGACATCGCTCCATCTTCATCCAGATGGGTTACTTCATAACCGACTGTATAAGTCAGCTCATCTGTTTCTGAATCGTAGCTGTAAAAAACGTGATCTTCATCCACCTCTACCAGCGCATTCGGAATATCTGGCAGTTGGACGTTCTCTCCTCCGTTCTCCACAAAAATCCGTATTCTTTCTGAAAGTGTCTCCTCTTGGTAGAATTGCTTCTGAGTGGGAATATCCGTGTAAGATAGTTCCAGTGCGATTCCATTCTCAATGTAAATGCTATATCCGACTCCTACAAAAACATTTCTATATTCCGTAGGAATGACCTTTGACAAAAAAGTAGTCCCCCCGACGGATTGTAGAAAACGGAATAATATTCTGTCTCAAAGTCAGGATTTATTTTTTTCATCTCAGCAATCAGAGCATCATTTAGCAAATCTTTTCCCTGTTTTGGAGTATCATCATTTGTATACTGCATCAGATTCAACTCTGCACAAGGAATCTCAAAACGGATTGGATTTTCAATTTCTCTGTTCATGGAAAGTGTTTCGTTCTGCTCTGTCACTCCTGGATTTCCCTCTTTCGCCTGCACACCGTCTAATTCAACCGCTGCCGAAGCAGGAAACACCATCAGGGCAGCCGCTGTCATCACACTGACGACTGATAAAAACAATTTTTTCATCTTTCTCTTCCTCCTTCTGCAAAACAACTTATCGGTTCATTTTTGTTTTTTCTTCACTTTACATTCACCATATCATTTCTGATTTCCCATGTCAAACCAATCTACCCTTTACTCGGTAAAATTGACTGTTTATCCAATAAAATCCCTTTCTCTTTATAGATCCCTTCTAAACTAAAAAAAATCCCCAAGGAGGATTCCTCAGGAATTTTTTCATCGTCGACCGCTGTACGCCGACACTTTTATCTTTTATAAAACCACCGTATGAAGCAAGTTGCAGGCTTAGCAAGGCAATGTTTCACTTTCCGTTTTTGATTTTAAAAGCTGGGGTAAGCTAATCCTGCCGAGCACCTCCTGCTGAAGCTGCGATCTCACACCAAACCAAAGCGCGAAACAGTGTCCAGCTTCAAGCTGGTGCAGGCTCATCAGGGCAATATTTTTCTTTTTGCTCCATTCCCCAATCTACCTGTCTTCGCGCCGTAGACGAACAGGCAATGTTTTTCTTTCCATTTTCGGAGAATCGAATTTCATTCGATTCTCCTGGTGACGGCGCATTATTTTGATTGGAGCTGTTTGCTCTAACTGTCGCCTTTGCCCTTGAAAATGTCGCTTCGCTCCATTTTCCAAAACACTTTTCTTTTGGTCTAACCTTTTCTTTTGGTCTAACCTTTTCTTTTTAGTAAAGAAAAGGTTAGAAGCCAGAAATATGTCCTCTCTCCAACGCACCGTAAAGTCGCTTTTTAAAGCCCTTGCTCTCCTTGTCCATCATGCGAATCCACTCTTTGGTTTTCTCACGGTTGGTGTTGCCGTCCGCCGGGCACTTACTCTTGACCACCGGCAGACCCTCGTGCCGCACCGCTGCCGAAATCATGCTCTCCTCCGCCATCACCATCGGTCGAATCATCGTCAAATCCTTTCTGGACAGATAGGTCACCGGCTGAAAGCATCCGACCCGCCCTTCCTGAAAGAGGTTCATGATAAAGGTTTCAATGGCATCGTCGTAGTGGTGTCCCAGCGCGATTTTATTGCAGTTGTTCTCCTTGGCAGCATCGTGCAGACAACCTCTGCGCATCCTTGCACACAGGCTGCATGGGTTGCTTTCGTTGCGCACATCAAAGATGATCTGCCCAATCTCCGTCCGCTTCAAAACGTAAGGGACCCCCAGCTGCTCGCACAGCTGCGCAATCGGTGTATAATCGGTCTCCACTCCGCCAAAGCAAGGGTCCAGGGTGATAGCAACCACTTCGTATGGAATCCCGATATATTCTCTGAGTTTGCACAGTCCCACCAGCAGAGCAACCGAATCCTTTCCTCCACTGACCCCAACAGCAATCCTGTCGTTGGGCTGAATCATATCATATTTTTCAATCGCTCTGCGCATCAAACCTGCCAGTTTCTGCATCGCACCCATCCTATTCCTCCTCGCTGTGATTTTTCCGGTAACTCATATAATTTTCCAGAATGATGGTCGCCGCTACCGCATCAATGACCTGCTTTCTCTTTTTGCCTCTGGTGTTGGTTTCATTCAAAAACCCAATCGCTGAAACGGTCGTCTGCCGCTCGTCCCACAGCACCACCGGGACCGACACCAGTTCTCCCAGCTGCTGCGCAAACTCCTCGCACAGCTGCGCTCTGGGTCCTTTGCTGCCGTCCATGTTGAGCGGGTGTCCCACCACAATCCGTTCTGCACCCTGCTCCTGCGCCTGCTGTGCTGTCTTTTGAACGGTCGTCGGGAAATGTTTCTCTTCAATCACACACACCGGGCTTGCCAGCAGCTCTCCTCTGTCACAGATTGCAATTCCGGTTCGGGAATCGCCAAAATCCACCGCCATGATTTTCATTTATCTCGTTCCTTTCTGTCCTGCATTTCTGTTTCAGAATATCATACCTTCTTTGGATTTTCAACTGATTTGACTGACTTCTCTTCCAGAGCCTAACATCCTTCTCCTTATTTTCCTTATATAGAAAAAAATCCCGCTTTCAAAATGAAAGCGGGATTTTTTGATGACCCTATCGGATCAAGATACCTGAAAACTATTTTGCTGCGTACAGTTCGCCCAGACGTACCAGGTGATCGTAACGAGCACGAGAGTTCTGTGCAGCCTGTTCGAACAGTTCTTCTGCTCTTTCTGGGAATGCACGGGTCAGAGAGGAGTAACGAGCCTCGCCCATGATGAACTCTTTGTAGTCAGCGGTTGGAGCCTTGCTGTCCAGAGTGAATGGGTTCTTGCCTTCAGCCTTCAGAGCTGGGTTGAAGCGGAACATATTCCAGTAGCCACATTCAACAGCACGTTTCATTTCTTTCTGGCAGTTGCCCATGCCGCCCTTGATGGAGTGCATTTCACAAGGAGCGTAACCGATGATGAGGGATGGACCTGGGTATGCCTCAGCCTCAGCAATCGCCTTGATGGTCTGGTTCATGTCAGCGCCCATAGCGATCTGAGCAACATAAACGTAACCGTAGGACATTGCAATTTCAGACAGGCTCTTCTTGTTGATTGCTTTACCTGCTGCTGCAAACTGAGCAACCTGACCTACCTGAGAAGCCTTGGAAGCCTGACCGCCGGTGTTGGAGTATACCTCGGTGTCGAATACCATCACGTTGATATCCTCGCCGGAAGCCAGAACGTGGTCCAGACCGCCGAAGCCGATGTCGTATGCCCAGCCGTCGCCGCCGAATACCCAAACAGATTTCTTAGCCAGATACTCTTTGTGTGCCAGGATAGATTTTGCTTTTTCGCATCCGCAAGCTTCCAGAGCAGCGATCAGCTCCTCGGTAGCAGCCTGGTTCTCTTTACCGTTGTTAACGGTATCCAGATATTTCTGACCAGCAGCTTTAACAGCCTCGTTGCTGCCGTTTTCAACTACATCGCGGACTTCCTCAATGAGCTTGTCGCGCAGAACTTTCTGACCCAGGTACATACCGAAGCCGTGCTCTGCGTTGTCTTCGAACAGGGAGTTTGCCCATGCAGGACCGTGACCCTTTTCGTTGACGGTGTATGGAGAGGTAGCAGCAGGACCGCCCCAGATAGAGGAACAACCTGTTGCGTTGGAGATGTACATTCTGTCGCCGAACAGCTGGGTGATCAGACGAGCATAAGCTGTCTCAGCACAACCTGCACAGGAGCCGGAGAACTCGAGCAGAGGTTTCTCGAACTGGCTGCCCTTAACGGTTTCTTTTGCAGGCATGCCTTCCTTCTTGCCAACGTTAGCAACCAGGTAATCAAATACTGGCTGTTTGTATTCCTGGCTCTCTCTTGGAACCATCTTGATTGCTTTTTCTTTTGCAGGACATTCGCCTACGCAGACGCCGCATCCCATACAATCCATTGGAGATACTGCCATGGTGAACTTGAGAGCTTCCAGACCTTTGCCGGTCATCTTAGCAACCTGCAAACCTTCTGGAGCAGCAGCAACTTCTTCCTCGGTCAGAGCAAATGGACGGATGGTAGCATGTGGGCAGACGTAGGAGCAGCGGTTACACTGGATACATTTGGTCTCATCCCACTCTGGAACCATAACAGCAACGCCGCGTTTTTCGTAAGCGGAAGCGCCCTGTTCAAAGGTACCGTCAGCATGAGCAACAAATGCGGATACAGGCAGGCTGTCGCCGTCCATCTTTGCAACCGGTTCCATAATATCCTGTACCATGGTAACCAGTTTTGCAGGACCTTCCAGATGTTCTGCTTCTTTGTGGTCCTCAGCGGTTGCCCAATCAGCAGGGATGTCCACTTTTACATAGTAGTCAAAGCCGGCATCGATTGCGTCATGGTTCATCTTAACGATGGCTTCACCCTTCTTGGAGAAGCTGCGGGTAGCTGCATCCTTCATGTAGGTGATAGCATCTTCTTTTGGCAGTACGCCAGCCAGTGCAAAGAACGCAGACTGCAGGATGGTGTTGGTACGTTTGCCCAGACCGATCTCGATAGCCTTGTCGATTGCGTTGATGGTGTACAGCTGGATGTTGTTCTTAGCGATGTAACGTTTTGCATCAGCCGGCATATGCTCGTTGAGCTCCTCAGGAGTCCACTGGCAGTTGATCAGGAATACGCCGCCCGGTTTTACGTCACGGACCATCTTGTAGCCTTTGGTTACATAAGATGGGTTGTGGCAGGCAACAAAGTCTGCTTTATTGATGTAGTATGGGCTCTTGATCGGTTTGTCACCAAAACGCAGATGGGAGATGGTGATACCGCCGGTCTTCTTGGAGTCATACTGGAAGTATGCCTGTACATATTTGTTGGTGTGGTCACCGATGATCTTGATGGAGTTCTTGTTTGCACCAACAGTACCATCGCCGCCCAGACCCCAGAATTTGCACTCGATGGTGCCTTCTGCTGCGGTGTTTGGAGCTTCTTTTTCTTCCAGGGACAGATGAGTAACGTCATCGTTGATGCCCAGGGTGAAACGAGCTTTTGGCTCTGCTTTTGCCAGCTCTTCATATACTGCAAATACGCTTGCAGGGGTGGTGTCCTTGGAGCCCAGACCGTAACGACCGCCGATGATGGTAGCCTGACGTCCAGCTTCGCTCATAGCGGACATAACATCCAGATGCAGAGGCTCTGCGTATGCGCCTGGCTCTTTGGTACGGTCCAGAACAGCGATCTTGGTTGCAGTTTCTGGGATAGCAGCCAGCAGGTGTTTAGCAGAGAATGGACGGAACAATCTTACTTTGACCAGACCAACCTTTTCGCCTTTAGCGGTCAGGTAGTCGATAACTTCTTCTGCAACGTCGCAGATAGAACCCATTGCTACGATGACACGGTCAGCGTCCGGTGCGCCGTAGTAGTTGAACAGCTGATAGTTGGTGCCCAGTTTTGCATTGACTTTGCCCATGTACTCTTCCACGATAGCCGGAACTGCTTCGTAGTACTCGTTGCAGGCTTCACGATGCTGGAAGAAGATGTCGCCGTTCTCGTGGGAACCGCGCATGGTTGGATGCTCTGGGTTGAGTGCGCGTTTGCGGAATGCTTCTACTGCATCCATGTCGCACATCTCTTTGAGGTCTTCGTAATCCCATACTTCGATCTTCTGGATCTCGTGGGAGGTACGGAAGCCGTCGAAGAAGTTGATGAATGGAACGCGGCTCTTGATGGTAGCCAGGTGAGCAACAGCGCCCAGGTCCATAACTTCCTGTGGGTTTGTCTCAGCCAGCATAGCAAAGCCGGTCTGACGGCAAGCATAAACGTCGGAGTGGTCACCGAAGATGTTCAGCGCGTGGGAAGCTACGGTTCTTGCCGAAACGTGGAAAACGGTTGGCAGCAGCTCGCCTGCGATTTTGTACATGTTCGGGATCATCAGCAGCAGACCCTGGGATGCGGTATAGGTGGTGGTCAGAGCGCCTGCGTTCAGGGAACCGTGTACGGTACCTGCCGCACCAGCCTCGGACTGCATCTCCATTACCTTGACAGTGGAACCGAAGATGTTCTTTTTACCCTGTGCAGACCACTGATCCACATAGTCAGCCATTGGGCTGGATGGGGTGATCGGGTAAATGCCGGCAACTTCTGTAAATGCATAAGATACATATGCAGCAGCATTGTTGCCGTCCATGGTTTTCATAGATCTAGCCATAATGTATTATTCCTCCTTGATAGGTTTAGATGGATGTTATGCTATAATCATATCACACATACCTACGTTATAAAGTTTATCATTTTTTGGTCGTATTGTAAAGGGACAAAGTGTGCCAACTTATTGGATTGTCCCTATACTTTTTTAACAATTTTACCACATCGCACAATTTATCCTGTACCTATTTAGTCAGTTTTCACCCTCTTCTCCTCCCGCACCGCCAAAGCTTCTCTCATCAAAATCGTTTTCTTCTTTTATGTTCGCTTCTGTTCACCGCGCAAGGACCCGCTCTGCGAAGCTTTTGCACAAAAAAGCCCTTTCCCTGCGTCGCAACCTCTCCACAAAGGGGAATATCGTCTTTTTTGTGCGCAAAAGTCAAATTGACAACCCCTTTCGATTTGTGTATAGTATTAAAGTGTATGATGGAAGTTTTCGGTGCTTCTCATCATTTTCGAATCAAACCTTCAGTCTTTAACAAAAAGGAGTAAAAAATGGACCCTGACAGTACAATCTTACAAATCATCATCCTTCTGGTGCTCATCGCTATCAACGCTTTCTTTGCTATGAGCGAGATCGCCATCGTCACCTTCAACGACAACAAGCTCAAAAAAATGGCAGAGGACGGCAACAAGCGCGCCGCCATCCTGCACAAGATGGTCTCAGAGCCTTCCAAATTCCTCTCCACCATCCAAATCGGTGTCACCCTTGCCGGATTTATGGCAGCCGGTTCTGCCGCCGACAAATTCTCCGAGCCGTTTGCAGCCTTTCTTTCCTCTTATGTGCCGCTGCCTGCCGCTCAGACCATCGCTCTGATCTCCATCACCCTGCTGCTGGCATACTTTAACCTTGTTCTCGGTGAGCTGGTCCCCAAGCGCATCGCTATGCACCATCCCGAAAAGATTTCCCTGATGGTCGCTCCGATTATCCGCTTTGTGTTCACCATCTCCAAGCCCTTTGTGGCTGTTCTTTCCGCCAGCACCAACCTGGTCCTGCGTCTGTTCGGCATCAGCGCCGATGACCAGCCGGAGCAGGTCACCGAAGAGGAAATCCGCATGATGGTCGACGTCGGCAACGAAGAAGGCTCCATCGAAAAGGATGAAGCCGACATGATTGACAACATCTTTGAATTCGACGACATCACCGTGGAGGATGTAATGACCCACCGAACCGACGTTGCCGCCGTAGAAAACACCGCTACCGTGATGGACGTCATCCAGCTTGCCATCGACAAAGGCTACTCCCGTATCCCGGTCTATGAGGATGACATCGACAACATCGTCGGCATCGTCTACGCCAAGGATATGCTGCGCTGCATCACCGAAACAGTGGAGCAAATTTCCAACCAGCCAATCCTCCCCTTTATCCGCAAAGCCATCTTCGTCCCCGAATCCAACCGCTGTTCTGACCTGTTCAAAACCTTTAAGGAAAAGAAAACCCAGATGGCGATTGTCGTCGATGAGTACGGCGGCACCTCCGGTATCGTTACCATGGAGGACCTGCTGGAATCAATCGTCGGCAATATGCAGGACGAGTATGACCAAGAGGAAGAGGAATATCAGAAGCTTTCCGACACCATCTTCGTTCTGGACGGCTCCATGTCTGTGGACGACGTCGAGGAACTGCTGGGCATGAACATCGGTCCCGAAGAGGACTACGACACCCTCAGCGGCATGATTACCGACCTGCTCGACTGCATCCCTGCCAAGGACGAACACCCATCGGTACAGGTGGGCAATGTAAAATTTACCGTCCTTGCCACCGATGAACGCCGCATCTCCAAGTTGCGTGCCGAGATTCTGCCCGTTCCCGAGCAGACCGACGAAGAATAACCAAACCTTTCTTCCCACTCAAACAGCCGTTTGAGTGGGATTTTTTGTTCACGGTTTGTTTTGTTTCCCTTCTTGATTTTATACCTTTTTTGTATTATAATATGCTTGTACCAAAACAGACCCGGATGATACCCCATCATCCTATTCCGAAAGGAGCACAAATACTATGGCTTATATTGTAACAAAGGACAGCATTATCGGCGACGTTCTGGACTATGACAGCTCGGTTGCCGACATCTTCTTCGGCATCGGTATGCACTGCGTAGGCTGCCCTGCCTCCCGCGGCGAAACCATCGAGGAAGCAGCAATGGTTCACGGCGTTGCCTGGGAACCAATCGTAGAAGCGCTCAACGCTCGTCTGAAATAACAACCGGATAGATGCAAAAAAGGCGGACCTTTTCGGTCCGCCTTTTTCTGTCTCTATTCCACCGTTTTTTTATCGGTGTTCTGGGTCAACTTTGCCTGCGTATGCAGCACCGCATCCTCATCGAGCAGCTTTGCCATCACCACAAAGCGGACATCCTTGCGCCTGCCGTATTTATACGAGCAGGTCGAGAGGGTCAAAATCTTGTCCTCTCCGCTGACCTCCACCTCATAGTCGTACTCCGAGCGCTCCTGTGCTCCCTTGATAATATTCATCAGTTGGGCATCGGTGATCTCACCCTCCTGCGGGTTTCGATAGTCCTTGTTGATGCGGATGTAATCAAAATCCGTAGTGGTATAGAACACCGAAAAGATTTCCCAGACCATCTCGCTGCTCTTGTCGTCCCCGTCGATGGTAAAATAAACATACGGATGCTGCTTTGCAAACTCCTCGTCCGCAAAATAAAGCAGCTGGCTAAAACGCTCGCCATCCCGATTGTCGTTGAAATCCACGTTATGTCCATAGATGACGGTGTTTTTGGAAAGGGACTCCCGGCTGTCAAAGTTGCACTCATAGTCGGCAAAGTAGGTTCCGGTCCAGCTATACTGTCCCCACTCGTTCAAGCGCTCATACTTGGTGTTGTTTTCCGCCTGAACAACTGCTCCGTCCACCTTCAGGTCATCAATCTTCAGCCACCCGATGATGTCATCGTTCTTGGCTTTTGCCTCCTTGAGCTGCTGGCTCAGGCTGGGCGCCGTCACCGTTTGCTGCTGGGATTGCTCCTCCTGCTCCTGTTGAGTTTCCGGCTGCTGTCCGTCGTCTTGCTGCTGCTCCTGCTGCGGCTGATTGGTCTGCGGTTGCTCTTCCTCTGTGCAGCCGCTCATCGACAACACCATGACCGCTACCAGTGCGGCAGCCATCGCTTTTTTCAGAATTCCTTTCATAAAAGCTCCTTTCGACGGACCGTTTCCGTTTTCAATCCTCTACTGCTGGTTGGTCAGGTTGCAGACAACCCCTTTGCTTGCATCCAGCAGAATGGAGGTTCCGTTGCGCAGAACCTGTGTACAATCTTTTGCTCCAACAATGACCGGAATGTTCAGCGCCAGTCCGACCACTGCTGCGTGAGAATTCACACCACCCTGCGAGGTGATGATGCCGGAGGCTTTCTTCATCACATCCAGCAGTTCGTTGGTGGTGCTGTCGATGACCAGAATATCTCCGGCACGGAAGTTCTGCAGCGCTTCTCTTTCGCTCTTTGCTACACAGACGCCTGCCTTGATGTTGCCTTCACCGATACCGGTTCCGTGCAGAATGACATCCCCCACCGTCTGCACCTTGAGCAGGTTGGTGGTGCCCGGAATTCCCAACGGAACACCTGCGGTGATAACGACCAGATCGCCGTCCTGTACCACTCCGCACTCCTTCGAACGCGCCATAGCGTGCTTAAACAGACCATCCTCGGTGTTCTGCTCCTCACACAATACCGGCACAACACCCCAGGACATACTCAGATGGCGGTAGGTCGGCATCTGGGTGGTGCAACCGATGATTGGCATCTGCGGACGGTATTTGCTGATCATACGAGCGGTCTGACCCGACTGGGTAACGGTGATGATGGCGCTTGCCTCCAGGTCATACGCTGCCGAACAGGTCGCATGGGAAATCGCGTTGGTCACATCGCGGTTCACCGTGCCTTCATGCTCACGGAAGCGGCGGCGATAGTTGATGTCTTCCTCGGTACGCTCCGCAATTCTTGCCATTGTCCGAACTGCCTCTACCGGATACTTTCCGGCAGCGGTCTCACCGGAGAGCATGATAACGCTGGTGCCGTCATAGATGGCGTTGGCAACGTCGGTTGCCTCTGCACGGGTCGGACGCGGGTGATTCATCATACTGTCCAGCATCTGGGTTGCGGTAATAACATACTTACCACTGGTATAGACTCTCTGAATCAGCATCTTCTGGATTACCGGCACATCCTCCAGCGGAATCTCAACACCCATGTCGCCGCGGGCAATCATAATACCATCGGAAACGCGCAGGATTTCATCAATATTGTTGACGCCCTGTGCGTTTTCAATCTTCGCAATGATTTTGATGGTGTTGCAGCCGTTCTCCTCCAGGATTTCACGAATCTGCAAAATATCCTGTGCGCAGCGGGTAAAGGAGGCAGCGATAAAATCAAATCCGGCTTTGATACCAAAGCGGATGTCATCGCGGTCCTTGTCGCTCAGATACGGCATCGACAGATCCACATTCGGAACATTGACGCCTTTGCGGTCGGAAATCGGTCCGCCGTTGAGGATTACACAGTGGATTCTGGTTTCCTCCACCTTTTCTACCAGCAGCTCAATCAGACCGTCGTCAATCAGGATGTGGTCGCCTTTGGAAACATCCCTTGGCAGGTCCTTGAAGGTGATGGAAGCGATGGTGTCATCGCCCAGCAGATCCTCGGTGGTCAGCACAAACGGGTTGCCTTCCTGCAAAACTGCCTTTCCGTCCTTGAGCTTGCCCAGGCGGATTTCCGGCCCTTTGGTGTCCAGCAGGGTTGCCAGCGGAACATCCAGCTCTTTTCTCAATTTTTTTACCACATCCAGGCGCTTCTGATGCTCCTCGTAGCTTCCGTGCGAAAAGTTAAAACGGGCAACGTTCATTCCCGCTTTAATCATTTCCCTTAACGTGCTTTCGGACTCGCTTGCCGGTCCAAGTGTACAAATGATCTTCGTCTTTCTCATATGGTGCACACTCCTTTTGTAAAATACCATCTCTTTTTATTGCACAATCGTTGACCCTGCCAGCCAGCTTGTCCTGTCTGCAAAGTCCTAATAAAACTATATCTTACAATTCTGATAAAATCAATCGTTACAGCCGGTTATTTGCTCGTTTTTCCGAGATTGTACAGATTTCGGTCCATTTGCTGGATATTTTTTTAACAAGGCATAGAAATTTTTTCGCTCTTTTCCTGCAAAAAAAGAACACCCGTGGTCGCCTGTTGTCCGGTGCCGCGGGTGTTCTCTTTGAAAGGAAAGTATTTATGCGTTCAAAAAAGCGCTGGTTATCTTGTGATTGGTTGCTTTAGTTGCCCCAGCTCCAGAAGCTTTTTCCAGAGTTGTTTTCATTCTGGGAAGGAACCTGCTGCTGTGGCTGCTGCGGCTGTTCGGTCTGTACGGTGGTGTCCGAAGGAGCACCTGCTTCGCCCAATTCCAGCTTCAGGGTCAGCTGCTGGTCCTTGCCGTAGCTCTGCATTGCCTGTCTGTAAACGGTCAGCTCAATCACATCGCCCGGCTTATGACCTTCCAGGATGGAGGTCAGGGTCTCCTGCGAGGTGATGTTCTCTCCGTCGATGGCGGTGATGATGTCGCCCGCTACCAGACCTGCTTTGGCTGCCGGAGAATTCTGCTCAACCGATACAACACCGATACCCGGCTGGTAACCGTAGATGGCTGCAAAGGTTGGGTCGATGATCTGCATGGTGATACCCATGACCACTCTGCCGCGGACATAACCGTACTCAATCAAATCATTGATGATTGGTTGTGCCTCGTTGATGGAGATGGCAAAGCCGATACCCTCATACTCGGTCGCTGCAATCTTCTGCGAGTTGATTCCGATGACCTGTCCATAGGAGTTGACCAGCGCACCGCCCGAGTTGCCCGGGTTGATGGCAGCATCGGTCTGGATGCAGTCGATGGTGCTGCCGCCGGTGGTGGTGATTGGACGGTTGACCGCCGACACATATCCCACTGTCAAGGTGCCTGCCAGCTCCAGTCCGCCCGGGTTGCCGATGGCGATGACCTGCTCACCGATCTGCATCTGGTCAGAGTTTCCAAATTCTGCCGGAGTCAGTCCGGTAGCATCGATCTTCAAAACCGCAAGGTCGGTCTTTTCATCCGAGCCGACCACGGTGGCATTGTATTCGCTGTTGTCGTTGAGCACTACCTTGATGCTGGTTGCGCCGCTGACAACGTGGGCGTTTGTCACGATATAGCCGTCTGCGCTCAGGATGATGCCCGAGCCCTGGCTCTGCTCGCCGCCGAAGATGCTCTGCTGGCTCTGGATGTATCCCACGATACCTACGGTAGAAGGAAGCACCTTGTTGTAACGGTCGGTGATGGTCAGCTGACCCTCCGACAGATTGACTGCCTCCGAGCCGGTCGAATCCGGCTTGTTGTTTAAAGTCAGCTGGGTCCCCGGCTGCGATTCAGCCTCAGCACTCGGAACTTCCTCCGTCTGCGGCGCACGCTGGTCGGAGATCAGCGCATAGGTTCCATAACCGGCAAGGCTGATGACACCGGCACACAGGATGGCACACATAATGATGGTGAACACCCGCAGCCCCTTGTTCTTTTTGTTTTTGGAGGATGTATGTTTTGGCTCTGCCTTATAATCCTCATAATTCCATTTGTAGCTTTCGCTTTCCTTTGGGTCGATATGCGGCTCAGAGGCATCCTGCTGGGCACTGTTATCGCCATAGCTGTAACGGCTGTTGTAGCCCGAGGTGTTTTCCTGCTGCTTTTTCGGTCCCGAATGGTACCATCCCTCTTCGTTCGGCTGCTCACCGGACGCAGATTCTTCCTTGTGGAAAACGCCTCCTGCCCGCTGTGTTTCCTCCTGCTCGCTGCCGGAAACATTTTTGTCAGAAAATACCCAGCCGCTGCCGGAGCTTTCCGATGGCTGCTCGTTCTGTATGGGCTGCTCATTTTGATTCATTTCCTCATTTGGCTGCTCGCCGTTTTCATTCAATCTCTTATCATCCATATTGCAAAACCTCCCTGCTTCCGGCTGTCACAAACACCTCACCCGGATAGCTGTTGTTCTTGTTTGATTACAGTGTTTATTATATCCGCAATTTATGAAGATAAATGAAACAAGGCTTAAACTGTTTCATACTTTTTTCTGCTAAAATAATGAATTTTTCTTCATCATTTTTACATTCGGCAAAGCTATTAGACTTCACGCACCGAAACCGGTTTTGGCTGACGAGTCAGCGCCTTGGGAGCGGTTGCTACCGAGAAGCTGAACTCGCAGTATTCACCCTCTACGCTGCGGACGATGACCTCGCCCTGGTGCAGGTTGACAATCGAGCGCACGATGTACAACCCCAGACCCACGCCGGTCTTGTCCATGCTTCTGGAGCGGTCGGTTTTGTAGAATCGGTCGAATACCTTGGAAATTTCATCCTTCGGGATGCCGTCGCCCGAATTTTTGATGTTGATGTAGGTGCGCTTGGGGTCAACCGTATAGCTGACCTCGACATAACCGCCCTCGTTTGCAAACTTGACCGCATTCTCCAGCAGGTTGTACACCACCTGATGAATCAAATCCTGATCGGCTTCGACCATAATCTTTCCGGTATCCTCCAGTCCGCGAATCTCCAGATGTTTGGCATCAATGGTCTGCTCAAAGGTGAAGATGCTTGACAGAACCGATTCGTTGACATCAAAAACAGTCGGGTTGAGCTTCATCTCCCCTGCCTCGATTTTTGCAATGTTAAGCATCGAACGCACCAGACGCGACAAACGCTTAACCTCATCAGAAACCAGTGTCAGATAATGCCGTTCTCTCTCCGGCGGAATGGTGCCGTCGAGGATACCATCGATAAAGCCGGCAATGCTGGTCATCGGCGTCTTCAGCTCGTGGGACACATTGGCAATAAACGAGCGGCGCACCGTTTCCTGCTGTGCCAGACTGTCCGCCATGTTATTGAATGCCATTGACAGTTTTCCAATTTCGTCCTGCTCACGTATCGGCACCCGAACACTGAAGTCGCCCTTGGCAAACGCCTCGGTTGCTTTAAGCATCTCCCGCAGCGGGCGCACCATGTTGCCGGTGACCACATATACCAGTGCAAAGGTCACCACCAGCATCACCAGCGCACTCAGCAGGAACATCTTGAGAATATCTCCCATAAATTCTGTCAGACCCTGTGCAGAGCTTGAAGCAAAGATGACCCCTGCAATCTGCCCGTCCGACAAGGTCAGCGGCACACCGGCGGTGTAGTAGGAGCTTTTGTAGATTTCTCCCATCTTGCCCACCTCGGTGTAGCAGCCGTTGTTTTTGACCTTCTGAATCATTTCCTCCTCAATCCCATACACCATGTGGTTGCAGGTGGAGCGGTGGGTACACAACAGCACATCGCCCGACAGGTTTGCCAGATAGATGTCCGCATCCAGCGCCTTTGCCATCGGAATCCATGAGCTGGTCAGCAGCGCATTGTTGACCAGCTGGTATCTTCCGTCCACAGATATGATATACCGTTCGGTCATCTCCGCAGCATACTTGGCATTCTTTTCCAAAGCGCCCAGCTTGTCCTCCTTAAAATACTGTGCTGCAAACACCATGAAAATCACGCCCAGCAAAATGATGCTGGTCAGGATAATCGAACAACACATGGTAAAATATCTTCTTACCAGTCCTCGCTGCATAGATCTTCCTCCTTTGACACTTCTTGTCGATTTCCGTCAAAAAAGCCGCTGTATTCCTTGTACAGCGGCTTGGAACAGCTATTCCTTCACTTCAAATTTGTATCCGACGCCCCATACCGTTTTCAGGCTCCATTTGTCGGACACACCCTCCAGCTTTTCACGCAGGCGTTTGACGTGTACGTCCACCGTTCTGGAGTCTCCGTAATACTCAAATCCCCATACCTCGTTGAGCAGCTGGTCCCTGGTATAAACACGGTTTGGATTGCTTGCCAGATGGTACAGCAGCTCCAGTTCCTTTGGTGGTGTGTCGATGACCTTTCCGTCCACCTTCAGCTCATATTTGGTCATGTTGACCACCAGCTTGTCATAGGAAACCTCCTTGACATCGCTGCCGGCCGAAGCTTTTCCGGTTCTTCTCATCACAGCCTTGATGCGTGCTACAATCTCTTTTGCATCAAACGGCTTGACCACATAGTCGTCGGCGCCCAGCTCCAGACCCAGCACCTTGTCAAAGGTTTCGCCCTTGGCAGTGACCATGATGATCGGGCAGTTGGATTTTTTGCGGATGTCCCTGCACACCTGCCAGCCGTCCAGCTTTGGCATCATGATGTCCAGCAGCACGATGTCTGGATTTTCCGCATTAAAACGCTCGATTGCCTGCTCGCCGTCTGCCGCAAGCACTACGGTATATCCTTCCTTTTCCAGGTATAATCTCAGCAGCTCCGCAATATTCTGGTCGTCATCTGCAACCAGGATTTTTCCCATAGACATAAATTGCTCCTTTTCTCCGCTGCCCTGCAAAAATCCCCCAGCCGTGGCGCCGCAGCAGCGGACAGACGCCATGGATATGTGCCGCATTTTCTTCTTTATTATAGCACAAAACCGAAGGGCTTGCACCCTGTTTTTTGTCGAAAATCCCCTCGGGCTTTACTATTTATTATACTAAACTGTGCCGAAAAATGGTGAAAAAACTTTAAACAGATTTTGCCAAACCGATGAAATCTCCATCTTCGATTTTGGCAGCGCAGCTCTTGCCTAAACTGTCGACAAAGGATATAATAAAGGTGTATCTGCTTTTTTCATTTATAGAAAGGAACGAATCAATATGAAACTTGGTATCGTGGGTCTGCCGAACGTCGGCAAGAGCACACTTTTTAATGCAATCACCAACGCAGGCGCACAGTCTGCCAACTACCCCTTCTGCACCATCGAACCAAACATCGGCACCGTTGCTGTTCCCGACCACCGACTGGATGCACTGGCAAAGATGTACGACCCGGAAAAGATTACCCCTGCTGTCATCGAATTTGTGGACATCGCAGGTCTGGTCAAGGGCGCTTCCAAGGGCGAGGGTCTGGGAAATAAATTTCTCTCCAACATCCGCGAGGTGGATGCCATCGTCCACGTCGTCCGCTGCTTTGAGGACGGAGAGATTGTCCATGTAGAGGGCAGCATCGGTCCGCGCCGCGACATCGAGGTCATCAATCTGGAGCTGATTTTTTCCGACCTGGACATTCTGGACCGACGCATCGACAAAGCGGTCAAAGCTGCCAAAGGTGACAAAAAATATCTGGCAGAGGTCGATCTGCTCAACCGCGTCAAAGCCCATCTGGAGGAGGGCAAATCCGCCCGCAGCATGGACTTTACCGACGAGGAAAAACAGATTATGGCGGACATCCCGCTGCTTTCCAACAAGCCAATCATCTATGTTGCCAACATGAGCGACAACGACTTCAACGGCAAACTGGACTCCAACCCCTTCTATAACGAGGTGCTGGAGGTTGCCCGCGAGGAAAACTCGGAGGTCGTTCCGATCTGTGCCCGTCTGGAGGAGGAAATCTCCGATATGTCCACCGAGGACAAGATGATGTTCCTGGAGGAGCTGGGCTTGCAGGAATCCGGTCTGGACCGTCTGATCAAGGCTGGCTACCACCTGCTCGGACTCATCTCCTACCTCACCGCAGGCAAACCGGAGGTCCGCGCATGGACCATCACCCGCGGCACCAAAGCACCGCAGGCTGCCGGCAAAATTCACAGCGACTTTGAGCGCGGCTTCATCCGTGCAGAGGTCATCTCCTTTGAGGACCTGATTTCCAACGGCTCCATCGCTGCTGCCAAGGAAAAGGGGCTGGTCCGCTCCGAAGGCAAAGAATATGTGATGCAGGACGGCGACGTTGTTCTCTTCCGCTTCAACGTATAAATCCAAAACAGCAGCCCTCGACCGATTTTGCATCGGTCGAGGGCTTTTTCTTTGCGCGCTCCCATCTGTCGGGATTGATTTTCTTTTCTTCCCTGTGTTACACTGAAAACAGCCCATCCAATTTGTTGTACATACAGGAGGTGTCTTGATGAAAACCTTTTCTCTTCTTGCCCTGATTTGGACCCTCTACTATCTGGCAAAACGCATCACCGGAAACCTGCTGACCACTGCCGACCTGGTGGTATGCGGCTCTGTCCTGATTTTTTGCGTCGGCAATCTGCTGGTTGCCATCTATCAGAAATATCGGACATCCCACTCCAAAAAGGAGGACTCCCATGGAAGATAAAAACCGCAAGCTCGAAGAGCTTCTGCAAACGCCCTGCTATTTCATTGATTTTCTGCCGCAGCCGATACCGCCGGCTGCCCTTTCACAGTTTCGCACCATACAACACCACCTGCTCAACAGTGACAAACGGCAGGAAATCAAAAATCGAATCGTCAATATCCTCCTCAAGCTGCTCTGTTTTTTTCCTGCCTGCGTCCTGTGGGACGGCTGGAAGGAACAGCCCAACCCACAGTTGATTGAACAGGCGGTCGACACCGTCATGGAAAACCACTCCGGTTCACTGTACCTGCTGTTTTGGCAGGAGGAATCGCTGCTGGTCTTTGAATGGGATACCCTCAGCCTTTCCCTCTACCATCCGTCGCAGCAGCTGCTCAACTTGGCGCAGACGATTGCCCGCTCCGAAGGCTTTTTCCTGTACCAATCCTGACGATTCAATCGTTCTATCTGCCAACAGCAAAAAGCCGATGTGACAAATTGTCACATCGGCTTTTATTTTGTATTGCATCCGCCGCTTACAAAACGACGATGGCTTTTTCCTGCTTTTTGACCACTCTGCCTACGATGGCATTGCAGATGGTCACCCCTTTGAGCTTTTCCACCAGCTCATATGCCTTTTCCTCCGGCAGCGAAATCAACAGACCGCCTGAGGTGATGGGGTCCACCAGCAAATCCTGGATGTGCTGCGGCACGCTGTCGGCAAATTGAACGTCGTCCTTTACAAATGCCAGGTTGTTGTATGCACCCGATGGGATGATACCCATTTTGGCAAAGTCGATTGCCGCCTCGATGATTGGAATGTCCTTGCTGAACAGCTCGATGGTCACATCGCTTCCCTTTGCCATCTCGCTGGCGTGTCCCACCAAACCAAAGCCGGTGACGTCGGTGCAGGCATTTGCGCCCACTTCCATCATCACGTCCTTGCCGTACTTGTTGAGGGTCGCCATCGCTTCCACCATCTGGTCATAGGTCTGCTGGTCGAGCAGCTGCGCTTTGTTCGCAGTGGTCAGCACGCCGATGCCCAAAGGTTTGGTCAGCACCAGCAGGTCGCCTTCCTTGCAGTTGCTGTTTTCCATTACATGGTCGGGATGGATGAAGCCGGTGACACACAGTCCATACTTCGGCTCAGAATCCTCGATGGTGTGTCCGCCTGCAATAATGGCTCCGGCTTCCTTGACCTTGTCTGCACCGCCCTGCATGATTTTTGCCATAATGTCCATCGGCAGGCAAGTCGGGAAACAGATCAGATTCATCGACAGCGTCGGGTCGCCGCCCATCGCGTAAATATCGCTGAGAGAATTGGCTGCCGCAATCTGACCAAAGGTATATGGGTCGTCCACGATCGGAGGGAAAAAGTCCACGGTCTGCACGACCGCCAGGTCATCTCGAACCTTATAGACCAAGGCGTCGTCGCTGGTGTCAAAACCTACGATCAATTTTTCGTCGGTAAATTTCGGTAACTGGTGCAGAACCTGCGCCAGGGCCTGCGGGCCTATTTTTGCTCCTCAGCCTGCCCCTTTTGTCATCTCGGTAAGGCGTCTTGTTTCTGCCATACTTTTCTCCTCCTTTAGGCGTTCGCGGGTAATTCCTACTAATTCAGTATACCCTCCTGTGTATCGTTTGTCAAATGGATTTTCTTTCAATCTTATCGCTGTCTTATAGATAATTTGTATATATTCCTACTTTGTTTATATCCAAAAACAATAATATGCCCTGTCGATTCAGTTCCATTTCCTATCGAAATATGTTATAATGAAGGTGTTCTCATTTGTTTTTTCAATTACTACCATAGAAGAAACGAGGTCTCATTTTATGGATTTCAAACAGCTGGAAGCTTTTGTCTATGTCGTCAAGCTCAAAAGCTTCTCCAAGGCTGCACAGCGTATCTATCTGACCCAGCCAACCATCAGCGCCCACATCAACTCCCTGGAAAAGGAGCTTGACACCAAGCTGATTGAACGCGGCACCAAGTATGTCTACCCCACCAAACCGGGAAGCATCCTGTACCAGTATGCCATCAAAATGCTCAACCTGCGTGACGATGCCTGCTGCTCGGTCAAAAACTACAACAAGGAGCTAAAAGGCACCCTGTCCATCTGCGCTTCCACCGTTCCTTCCCAGTACATTTTGCCTAAGGTGGTCTCCGCCTTCCGCGAGGAGTACCCACACGTCACCTTCAACATCCAGCGGCAGGACAGCGAACTGGTGGTGGAAAATATCGCCAAGGGGATGGCGGACATCGGCTTCTGCGGAACCGATACACACAATCCCGATTGCGTATTCGAAAGCTTCATCAAGGACCATCTGGTCATCATCACCCCGAACACCGAGCGCTTCCGCCAGATGCAGAGCAGCGGCATGAAGGCAGAGTTTCTAAAAAATGAGCCGATCATCCTGCGGGAGGACGGCTCGGGCACCCGCAAGGAGATGGAGCATTTTCTGACCAAGGCGGGCATCGACATCGGTGAGCTGAAGGTGGCAGCCCAGTTCAACGACCCGGACAGCATCAAGCATTCGGTCAGCCAGGGCATGGGCATCTCCATCATCTCCAAAACGGCGGTGGAGGACTATGAAAACTTCGGTCTGCTGCTCAGCTTCGACCTCAGCGGTATCTCGATGGACCGTTATCTCTACATCGTCAGCCACAAAAACAACCCGCTGCCTTTCATCGGCGAGGTGTTTCTCAATTTCGTGAAGATGTACTACGACAAATAGTCGTGACAAATAATCATTTCAGTTTTAAGTAAGGTTTATCAGAGTTTTGTATTTGTAAAATGGAGGAAAGCAATTTATGTCCCACATCGTTTTGGCAAAAGCATGGAACAATGGAAAATTTCTGCCCAACGGCGGCGGATACGGCATCCGTCTGACCAACTATTTTAAGGATGAATACCTGGACATCAACTGGGTTTCCATCACACTGGAGCTGGAGGGCTGGGAAAAACAGGTCGAACTTGCCATCAACACCGATGCCTTCTGGAGCCATGGAAGAGAGCTGCGCAGCGGTGTCATCGGAAAATGGCTGATTGCAAACGGAAAAGCAAGCTGGACAGCCGGACAGGAGCCGGAAATCTTTCTGCGTCCGCTGGGCGGCAGACACTTCGCCGCTTCTCTTCATGCAGAAGCGCCCACCGACAGCGTGGATGCCATTCTGGCAGCCACACAGCCGCTGGATGAATAAAATCGAACCCAAAAGGCAGACCGTGTCCGGTCTGCCTTTTTTTATTCCTTGAGCAGCTCAAACCACACCGATTGGATAAAATTTCGTTTTTCCCAAAAAACTTTTTCTTCCATTTTGCTCTCCTTACTTTTCCACATTTCCCCGTTGGAATTGTGGAAATCCTGCTCCCGTGAAAATTAACAGTTCATTCTTTGATTTTATATTACAAAACGTATAAAATAGAATTAAACTCCGTTTTAAATTCGGCAGCGCCCTTTGCCCCAAACAGCGCTGCAATCCATCTATAGAAAGGACGATCACAAATGACGATGCCTGATTTGACCGCAACCTCCCTTGTTCTGGAAGGCGGAGGCTTTCGCGGAATCTATACCAGTGGCGTACTGGATTATTTTATGGAGCAGGGTCTTTATCTGCCACAGGTCTACGGCATCTCTGCCGGCGCGCTCAACGCACTGGGCTACGCTGCCAAACAGCCCGGCAGAACCGCACAGATCAATTTCCGCTTCTGCCATGACAAACGTTACATCAGCGTCCACAATATGATTAAATATCGCTGCGCCTTCAACCTGGAATTTATCTTCGACACCATCCCCGAGCGCTATATCCCTTTTGACTATTCTACCTTCTTTTCCTCTCCGGTGCAAATCCACGTCGGCGCGACCAATCTTTTAACCGGGCGCTGTGACTTCTTTGGAAAAAACCAGATGGACAAAAAGCTCTTTCCTGCACGGGCATCGGCTGCCCTGCCGTTGTTTTCCTACATCTTCTACCTCAACGGCGTGCCGTATCTCGACGGCGGTATCGCCTGCCCCATCCCGATTGCCCGTTCGGTCCGCGACGGCAACAAAAAGCACGTCATCATCCTGACCCGAAATGCCTCCTTTGTCCGCAAGCCAACCTCCCATATGCACCTGATTCGCCAGGTCTACCGCCAATACCCCAACTTCATTGCCACCGAGGAAAAACGCCACCTCATCGACCGCCGCCAGCGCAGCAGCTGTGCGCTGTTGAGCAAAACCGGACAAGCCTTTGTCCTGCAGCCCAAGCAGCCGCTCACCATCAGTGCCATGCGTGCCGACGAGCAGTCCCTGCGCGAACTGTATATCCAGGGATATGAGGAAGCCAAGGAAGCCTTCCCGCAGCTGATGGAATTTCTTTCCTCTTCTGCGCAGTAAGCCCTATTACAAAGAAAATACGCTAACTAAAAAAGGAGCCTGACGGCTCCTTTTTTACTGTTCTTTTTTTCGGTTATCCACCAGCTGCGTCAGGTGCATCGGTCTGCCCTCAAAGCAGACAATCCAGTCGGCAGCCTGTGCCTGTGTACGGTCATGGGTAATCCAAAATGCCAGCGCACCGTCAACCCGCTCCCGAATCATCACCAGCGTCTGCGCTGCTGCCTGCTCATCCAAGCCCTTCAGCGGTTCATCCAGCAGGTACACCGTCCGGCTGCCGTACTGCTTTCCGTAAGCAAAAGCGCGCGCAATCGCTACCCTGCGCTGCATCCCGCCGGACAGCTCCTGTGGCAGGGCATCCTCCCAACCTGCCAAACCCAGCTGCTCTATCATCTGACAAATCCATTGCTCATCCGGCTGCTCCATCACCAGCCGGATATTTTCCCTTGCCGTCAGCTGCGGCACCAGCCGGTCCTCCTGAAACACATAAGCAAATTTTCTGTCCTCCAACCCTTCTACCCTTCCGCTGTCCGGCTTGAGCAGCCCGCAGAAGAGGTTTAACAGGGTGGTTTTTCCGGTGCCGGAGGGAGCAAAGATGCAGACCAGCCCGCTGTCGGGCAGCGTCAGGTTCAGATGCTCCAGCACACGCACGCCGTCATACTGCAAGGTCAAATCACACAGCTGCATCCCGCTCGCCGCCTTTCCTTCTTTTTTGGACGCGGTCGGTCACCCACAGCAGCAGCCGTTCCAACGCCACCGACAGCAGGATGATGACCAGCGTCCATGCAAACAAATCTGCCGTTTCCAGATACACCTTCGACTCATAGATTTTGGTCCCGATGGCAGTCAGCGGTCTGCCCAGCACCTCGGCAGCGATGCCCGATTTCCACGCAAGTCCCAGCGCACTGCTGACCGCCGACAGGAAAAAGGGCAGGATTGCCGGCAGATAACAGCAGCGGAAGGTTTTCCAGCCGGAAAGCTCGAACACCTTTGCCATCTCCAACAGCTTTGGGTCCGCGGCGGCAATCCCCTGACAGAGATTGTTGTAGACCAGCGGCAGCACCATGATGAAGGAGATGAGGGTCGCCAGCTGCTCGGTTTTGACCCACACCAACGCCAGAATGATAAAAGATGCGACCGGAGTGGATTTGAGCACCCCGACCATCGGACGGACCATCGCCTGCACAAACTGCCAGCGCCACGCTGCTGCCGCCAGCAAAACACCGGCTGCCACCCCTGCGGCAAAACCCAGCAGGATGCGGCACAGGGAGGTAAACACCGTATACCAGAATTCCCCTTCCCTGCACAACTGCCAAAGCCTTTGCAGCACCGCCAGCGGCGAGGGCAGCAGCAGCGGGATGTCCACCGCCATCGCTGCCAGTTGCCAAATCAGCACCCAAAGCAGCACCGCAGCCGGCTGCATCCACCGGCGCGGCAAGGAAGCTTTATCGGTTGTAGTAGAAGTTTGCATCGGGAAGTTTTCCTCCTACCGATTTTGGATTTGCCTGATACAGCACCTCCAGGAATCCACCTGCAATCTGCTGCATCTGCTTGCCCTGCACAAAGACAATGTTGCACGCCGGGATTGCCTTGCGTGCCACCGGCGCCTTGACAATGTTGTACTGTTCTGCCAGTTGGGCTGCGTGCTCCAATCCCTCTGCGCTGGTCACCGTCTGGACCGAGTGTTCATATTCATCCAAAAACAGGTCCAGCGCTTCCTTGTTCTGCTGTGCAAACTCGGTGCGCACCACTACGCAGCCCATGGTCAGTCCGCTGGCTCCGTCGGTCGCCTTGTCCCATTCCTCGGTCATGTCCAGTGCGACCCGCAGCGTTTCGTTCTGTCCCATCACCGCGGTCACAAATGGCTGTGGGAGCAGCGCCACCTGTGCTTCTCCGGAAGCCAGCAGCGGCGCGATTTCGCTGTTATCGGTCTTATACACAACGGTAACATCTTCGCCCGGGGTCAGTCCGTTCTTTTCCAGCACCAGGTTGAGGGCATATTCCGGTGTAGAGCCCTGTCCGGTGGAGTAGATGGTCTTGCCTTTGAGGTCTGCCACCGACTGGATGCTCTCGCCGGCTTCCACGATGTACAGCACACCCATCGTGTTCAGCGCCGCCAGCTGCACACCGCCCTGTGTTTTGTTGTACAGGGTCGCTGCCACATTGGTCGGCACCGCTGCGATGTCCAGCTCACCGGACACCACCTTGGCAACCACCTCGTCCGGTGCGGTTGCAAGGGTGACCTGATACTCGTTTGCCGCTTCTCCCTTTTCGTTCTGCTCCAGCAGTTCCAACATTCCCAACGCAGTCGGACCGCTCAGTGCTGCCAGATTGACCTTTGTTTTCTCTGTTGGTTTTTCGGCTGGTTTTTCTTCTGGCGTTTTTGCCGGCTGTTCAACCTGTTCGGTCTGCTGAGGCTGTGTTTGTTCCTTCTCAGTGCTCTGACCGCAGGAAATCATCGAAAGTCCCATCGCCAAAGCAAGTGCGGCTGCCAATATTCTTTTCATTTTCATGGTTCATTTCCTCTTTTCCCGGGAAATATTCGGTTCCTCCATCAGCTGGATGACCCTGCCTTCCCGTTTGATGATTCCGTCCCGTTCCAACTGCTGCACCACGCGGTACAACGAAGTCCTGCCGATGTTGAGCACCTCGGAGAGTTTGACCATCGACACCCCTTCACATCGCTGCTGCGGCTGCTGACGAAGGAAGGACAGCAGGGTTTGCTCGGCATTGGGCGCGGTGAAGCTGGCAATTCTGCGGTTCAGGAACTGGATTCTGTCGGATAGAAAGCGGATGTAGTTGAGGGATACCTGCGGATTTTCCAACAGGCGCTGCATCGTCTCAACGGACAAGAACAACACCTTGCAGTCGGTCTTTGCCCGAACGGTAGTGACATACTGCTCCCGCTGCACAAACAGCGCGGCTGCACCAAAGCATTCCCCTGCCGAAAGCTGGTTGAGAAGCACCTGTTCCCTTTCCACCAGCGCTTTTCCGCGCAGAAGGATGCCCAGACTTTTGCTGTAATGCGCCGGAGAATAAATTTCCTCCCCCTTTGCAAAGCAGCGGCTCTGTCCGTTCTGCTGCAAAAACGCTTCTGCCCAGTATCTGTCCACTCCTTCAAAGAGCATACAGTCCAACGCCTTCTGCCATTCTGCATTCGATTCCTTCAAATCTATCCACCTCCTTCTTCATAAATTGTTCCATTTGGTACAATTTATTGCGTTTTTATTGTACTGTCTTGCTTTCAAAAAGTCAATATCCCCTGCTTCGCTTTTCTCTTTTGGCATAAAAAAACAGGAGCCTTTCTGCAAAGGCTTCCTGTTAAAGCATTTTTCTTTTTAACGGTTAAAGGGCGCTTCCTCCTCGGCGCGCTCCCGCAGGTCGAATTCACGGTCGATCTCCGCAAAGATGTACTGATACATTTCGCGCGCCATCCGATAAAAATTGCGCACCATCTTATAGGTATACTCCCGCTCGATGTCCGCCGGATACCTCGTTTCGATGTAGCACTGGTTTAAATCTGCACTTTCATCAAACCACTGGTGAAACCCCTTGTCGTACTTTTTTGCCTGCCGGCAAAGCCAGGTCAGGTTGTGTCCGTCCACCAGCACATCCGACTTGAGCAGGATATATGCTTTCAGCGCCTTTTCGATTGCCTGCTGACAATGAAAGGCGCTCAGGCGGTAGCAGCGGTCATCCTCGGACAGGATTTTTGCTGCAATCAAATCCTGACTGGAATGCTCCAGCCAGTCGTAGTATCGACGGCTGTCATTGCCGTTGTGCATTCTGGAACGATTACCTCCCATAGCGCACCCTGCCCTTCTGACTGATTCGGTTTGCAAATGCACTCAACTGCTCGGACAGCTCCTTAAATTCCTCATCGGTATACAAGATGATGTCATATGGAATTTCGCTGTCCACCTCGTCAAAGATACTGGTCAGCATTTTTTTCTTGTCTGGGATATTGCCCACGATGCACAGCTTAAAGGAAAGCAGGTGTCCGTCCATATCATATTTGGTATTGTATTCAATCACCTTGCTGGGTGAAAACAGTTCGACGATTTTATCCACCGTCTCTTCAATCACCTGGTCCTTGCGTTCTTCCATCGCCACACGCACTTCCTTTCTCAACCATCACAGATAATCATTCGGGTCAATGTCGTCCAGCGTATCCACCACGATGTTGTCCTTTTTGGTCGGCTTTGGCGGCAGACCGTGGCGGCGGCGCCAGCGATTTTCTTTTTCTTCCTCGCTGAGTCCTTTGTCCATACACAGCACAAACAGCACCAGACTGAGCAAAAACAGTAGCGCGCTGATGCTGGTCAACCGTTCAAAGTTGATGGGACCATACTGTGCAAAATCAGAATATCCCAGCTTTGCATCCATTCCCAGCACTGCCATCACCTCACCGTCGGTGTTTCGCAGCGGCAGATAGGTGGTGATATAGCTGTCATCCAAAATATCCGGCACATATGCTTCCTTGCGCCGTCCTTCAAACTGCTCCTGCAAAATGGAGATGCAGCGGCGGGTATAGCGCTCGTCGGTATATTCTTCGCCAATGGCGTGGTAATCGACACCCGCCTGCAAATCCTTTGCATAATCTGCATCTGCCAGATACGCAATCCTTCCCTCCAAGCCCTGATACAGGATGTACGCCCGGTCGTAGGAAAGGGTCTGCTTTGCACGGGAAAGAAAGCCGCACAGATTCTGGTAAAAGACCGTTTCACTCGGGTAATCCAGCAGCGACTGGATGCGCAGTCCATTATAGTATTCCATCGACATAGCCAGCGAGCTTGCCTCTGAAAGCGACTGCTCTCCAAGCGAGGTGACCGCATCCCGTTTTCGGTTGAGCGGAATTGCCACCGAAAGGATCGCCACCACCGCCGACAGCAGCACCACCGTCAGCAAAATTCCTCTGACCCGTCTGGAGGTCATCAGACGGTTTAACATAGTTATCATTCCTTTATATCACGATTCGAAGCAAATTCACAGGCAGCATCGGTCTGCCTTTAGATTATTATACCATCTTCGGCGACATTACTCAATCAAAACCCGCATTTTCTTGCAACAATGCCGCCTGTTCCACGTTGCATCCGTTCTCTTTTTTTGATACAATAAGAGCGAATAGCATTGTGCTTAAAACCGTTTTGATAAATTGACGATGCCGCACAAATCCTTACCTCTATTGAATTCCTTATGAAAGGTGCGATACGATTATGAGCGTAAATTCCCAACTGTTAAGAAAAATCCCGAAGGTGGACGAGCTGCTGCGTCTGCCTGAGCTGTCCGAGCTGTCCTGCCCGCACACCGTCCTGACCGAGTCGGTCCGCGAGATCATCGACCGGGTGCGCCAGCAGATTCTGTCCGGCGAACAGCCCTCCCTTGAGGCAGGGCAGCTGTGCCAGCAGGTACTCGCTCTGGTACACAAAAAAACGACCATGAGCCTGCGTCCGGTCATCAACGCGACCGGCATCGTCCTGCACACCAACCTGGGACGTGCCCGCCTGAGCGATGCCGCTGTCGAGGCAATCCACAGCGTTGCACAGGACTACAACACCCTGGAATACAACCTGGAGAAAGGCTCCCGCGGCAGCCGTTACTCCCATGTTGAAAAACTGATTGCCAAGCTGACCGGCACCGAAGCTGCCATGGTGGTCAACAACAACGCCGCAGCCGTCATGCTGGTACTCAGCACCATGACCAAAGGAAAAGAGGTCATCACCTCCCGCGGCGAGCTGGTCGAGATTGGCGGCGCCTTCCGCGTACCGGAAATCATGCAGCAGAGCGGCGGCACCCTGGTGGAGGTTGGAACCACCAACAAGACTCACCTGTCCGACTATCAGAACGCCATCACCGAAAACACCGGCGCTCTGCTGAAGGTCCACACCAGCAACTTTAAGATTATGGGCTTCTGCGAAGAGGTTTCTCTGGAAGAAATGGTCGAGCTGGGTCATCAGCACGACATCCCGGTCATCTACGACCTTGGCTCCGGCGCGATGGTCCGCCTGTCCGACTATGGCATCCAGGATGAGCCAAACGTGCTGGACTCTGTCAAATCCGGCGCTGACATCATCAGCTTCTCCGGCGACAAGCTGCTGGGCGGTCCACAGGCAGGCATCATCATCGGACGCCGCGAATACATCGAAGCAATGAAGAAGAACCCGCTCACCCGCGCCTTCCGTATCGACAAACTCACCCTTGCCGCACTGGAAGCTACCCTGCGGGAATATCTGGACCCTCAAGAGGTCATCCACCGAAACCCCACCCTGCGGATGATCACCGCCACCATGGACGACCTGGTGCCGATGGGTCAGCAGCTGCTGGAAGCGCTTCAAAAGGTCTGTGACGGCAGCTACCGCGTCACCCTGACCGAAGATTTCGGACAGGTCGGCGGCGGCTCGGTGCCAACCCAGATGATTCGCAGCTCGGTGGTCGCTGTCGAACCGACCCGCATCTCTTTGGATTTGCTGGAAACACGCCTGCGCGAGCACGACCCGCTGCCGGTCATCGCCCGCATCTCCAAGGACCGTCTGCTGCTGGATGTGCGCACCATCGAATCCCGTCACTTTGATTATGTTGCCCAGAGCATCCTGGACTGCTGTTCCAAATAGTTCTTTCTCACCCGACCCTGTCCTGCAAAGGGCAGCTTTCACAAAGGAGCCACGCACATGAAAAATATCATCATCGGTACCGCCGGACACGTTGACCACGGCAAAACTGCCCTGATCAAGGCATTGACCGGCATCGAAACCGATCGCATCAAGGAAGAAAAGAAACGCGGTATCACCATCGAGCTGGGCTTTGCCTACCTCGACCTGCCCGACGGCGAAAAGGCAGGCATCATTGATGTGCCGGGGCATGAAAAGTTTGTCAAGAATATGCTGGCAGGCGCAGGCGGCATCGACCTTGCCCTGCTGGTTGTCGCCGCAGACGAGGGCTTTATGCCACAGACCCGCGAGCATCTGGGCATCCTGTCGCTGCTGAACATCTCAGAGGGCATCATCGTCGTCACCAAAAAGGACATGGTCGATGAGGACTGGCTGGAAATCGTCTGTGATGAGGTCCGCCAGGAGGTGCAGGGCACCTTTTTGGAAAATGCGCAGATCATCCCTGTTTCCTCCTACACCGGCGAAGGCATCGAACAGCTGCGGCAGGCTATCTTTACCATGATCGACCAGAAGACCCAGATCAAAAATCTGGATGTCCCCTTCCGCATCCCGGTCGACCGCATCTTCTCGGTGGAGGGCTTTGGTACTGTCATCACCGGCACTTTGATCGAAGGAACGATGAAGGTCGGCGACCCGGTCACCGTCTATCCGTCCCGCATCGAAAGCCGCATCCGCAACCTGCAGGTCCACTCGCAGGATGTGCAGGAGGCATACGCCGGTCAGAGGGTCGCTGTCAATCTGGCGGGACTGAAAAAGACCGACCTCAACAAGGGCGACGTCATTGCTGTGCCTGACTCGATGCACACCACCATGATGATCGACATCCACCTCACCGTCCTGAAGGACTGCGATCGTGAGATTCGCAATGCCACCCGCCTGCATCTCTACCACGGTGCGCGGGACATCCTGTGCAAGATTGTCCTGCTCGACCGCGACAGCGTGGGCGCCGGCGAAAGCTGCTACGCGCAGCTGCGCCTGGAGGAGGAGATCGCTGTCAAGACCGGCGACCGCTTTGTCCTGCGCTTCTACTCTCCGGTGGAAACCATCGGCGGCGGCGTCATCCTCGACTCCAACCCCTTTAAGCACAAACGCAACGATGCGGCTGTGCTGGAATCGTTAAAGCTCAAAGAAGGCGGCTCCGACCGCGAAAAGATCAGTGCTGCCCTGCGGGATTATTCCGCCCGCTTTGAAACGCTCGACTTTTTGCAGATTCAAACCGGCATCCCCAAAGAGCAGTTTGAGCAGCAGATCAACAAGCTCATCAAGGACAAGGTTGCCTTCCGTGTCAGCGACAACGTTGTCATCCACACCGACTACCTCAACCGCTTAAAGGACAGCGCCGTCAAACTGCTGGAAAGCTACCACAAGGAAAATCCTCTGCGTGAGGGCATGAAGAAGGACGAGTTCCGCAACAAGCTCATCAAGTACGAGGACATCTCGGTGGTGGATAAGATCACCGATTCGCTGGTCAACCGCAAGGTTCTCAAGTATGTCAACAACTGCGTTGCCCTTGCCGACTTTGAGGTACAGCAGGACAACAACCAGCAGGAGATTGAAAACGCCTTTTTGCAGGGCGGCTTCTCCCCTGAATCGCCCGACCAGATTGCTGCCCGCTTCCCGAAGGTGAAAAACTTTAAGCAGGTGCTGGAATCGCTGGTCAACACCGGTAAACTGGTGCGTGTGGAGGAAAAGATTCTGCTGCACGCCGACTACTACAACAAGGCGCTCACCCTTGCCAAGGAGCACGTCGACCAGAATGGTCAGATCACCCTGGCAGAGATGCGCGACCTGATGGGTGCTTCTCGAAAATTTGCCGTTGCCGTTCTGGAATACTGGGACAAACGCGGCATCACCAAAAAGGTCGGCGACGCCCGCACCTTTAAATAAGATTTTATATCGTCCCATCAAAAAGGGTCGTGTATCGTCAGCGATACACGACCCTTCTTTTCTTCTATGTTTTTATTCCTGCTGCTCCGGTGGCTCCTCATCTGAAATAGTCACGGTAACAGCAGCTCCTGCCGTACAGGGGCAGCTTCTAAAATCCTTTGTCAAATCCCTCGCTTCCACCTGCTGCCCATCAACGCCCAGTTTTGTCCAGAGAGTGACCTCTTCTCCGATTGCAAACGGCGTCTTTTGTTCGATTCGTTGGTCTATCACTGTCTGTGTCTGCTCAAAACCGGTCCCGATACTGCTGTAACTTGCCTTGGAAAATCCATTTTCGTCTATTAGGTAAAGGTCACATTCTTTGGTCGTCAGGCGTATTGCAATGCGAAGCGATTCGGGCTTCTGCTTTATCTTTTCAAACATCTTACCCTGTTCTTTCCACTCTCCGTCGTGATAGCTCCAAAGGGAAATCTTCCACTGTTTGGCATCTTCGTTGAGGTTCAGGTCAACAAACTGCAATTCACTCTGGAACGGACGAAGCACCTCGGTGGTTTCCCGGGAAAAGCTGCTCGGCGCAACCGACAACTCCGGCTTCTGCATCGAACAAGCACAGCAGGCAATCGACAAAGCTGCCGCCAATAAAATCCCTGTCCATCTTTTCATCGTAAGATCTCCCCTTTTCTGTTCTATGGCTTTATTCTAGCAAAGATTTTGCCGAAACTCAATGGGCATATTCTACAATTACCGCAGTGTTTCTTTATTCATCCTCACTTTGCCGGAAACGGATTTGCCTTTGTCTTAACAAAGCCAAAAAGGAATCGACACTTTTTTGTGCAATCTTCCAATAATGCCACCACAAAATAGAAACTTCTTGCCAATACTCTTTTTCTGTGTTATACTAGTTAAGCATTTGGGAGTGGATGGGTGCTGGTGTGCCCTCTGGTCTTCAAAACCAGTAATTGCAGTTAGTAGCTGCATAGGTGGGTTCAATTCCCACACATTCCCGCCAAAAGCTCATTCCAATCGGAATGGGCTTTTTCTTTTTAAAATCTCCGCAATAAAAAAAGAGGAACCGAAATCGGTTCCTCTTTTTTTACATAGCTTACAGCTCGCTTGGTCCATCGTATGGTTCAAATTCGCCGGGGAAGAGCATCTCTTCCACAATCTGTGCACAATCCATCACGCAGCCGCGGCAGGAGCGCAGGCGGTCGGTCTTGCCGTCGGTTCCGCGCAGGTCAGAACAAATCATGCTGGTGTTCTTCTGCTCAAAGCGTTTTGCCATCTCTTTGCCCAGGTCAAAGGTTGCAAATTTGGATGCGGGCTGTGCGAGGTTGGCATCGGAATTTTTCAGTCCTGCCAGCATCATCATACCGCATACGCTGCCGCAGGTCTGGAACATTCCTGCAATCCCCAGTCCATACGCCTCCGCTGCACGGAAGGCGGTCTTTTCATCCATTCCCAACCGCTCGCAGTAGGTGCAGACGACCGCTTGACAGCAGTTATATCCGTCCTTATGTTTCTGTGCTGCTTCCCAAACTTTACTTCTTTCCATTTTTCTCGTTCCTTTCTTGTTTCCCGTTTATAAACAAATTGCCGCAAACAGATACAAAAGTACCAGCATTGCCGCATTCGCCGCTGTAAAGATTCCCAAATAGGGCAAAAGGTTTGCCTGCGGGGTGCGCGCATAAAGTTTAAAAGAAATCAGGCTTGCCAGCGAAGCCACCAGCGTCCCCAGACCTCCGATGTTGGTTCCCAGCAGCATCCCCTTTGCATCGTGGGTAAAATTGGACAGCAGCACCGCTGCCGGCACATTGCTGATGACCTGGCTGGATGCCACCGCGCACAACATGGTGTTCTTTTCCATAACATTTCCCAGGAAATGCTGCACCGATGGGATGGCGCCCATATTCCCCGCGAAGATAAAAAAGCAGATAAAGGTTGCCAGCAGCCAGTAGTCCACCTTTTTGAGCACCGAGCGATCCACCACAAGCAGAATCAGGACGGTGAGTAAAAAGGCAAGGTGATTTCCCACCAGATGCAGCACCGACAGCAGACTCAGCCCAAACAACGCAAGAAAAACTGCCAGCCTTTTGGGACTGCGGATGACCTCTTTATGCTCAAAGCGCACCTCGATCTGTCTATTTTTTCCCCACAGGCAGCAGATTGCCAGCAGGCAGAAGCTCACCGCCACCACCGGAACCGTCACGGCAAAGAAGGTTGCCGCATCCATCCCGTAAAAGCTGCTCAGGTACAGATTCTGCGGATTGCCCACCGGCGTCAGCATACTGCCGATGTTGGCGGCAATCGTTTGCAGGGTCACCACCCATGCCAGCCGCTGCATTTGATTGGTCAACTGTAAAACCAGCACCGCAAACGGCACAAAGGTGATCAACGCCACATCGTTGGTAATCAGCATCGAGGCAAAAAATGGCAGCATCACCAGTGATAAGGTCAGCAGGCGGCTGCTTTTCCTGCCTGCCAGCATCCGCTGGGACAGCACCAGAAAGGTCCCCTCCTGCTGCATCCCTGCCACCGCTGCCATCAGACAAAACAGCAGCTCCAGCACACGAAGGTCGATATACTCCAGATACTGCGCCGAGGGCGGCACCCACAGCATCGAAACCACTGCACAGACAGCTGCAATGACAAAGACCGGTTCCTGCTTAAAAAATCGCTTACAATTTTGCATATTCTCTACTCCTCATTTCTCCCTACCAGTATAGCGCAGCTTTTTCCTGTGTGCAACGAGTATTTTCCGAAAAAAAAGCACCCACAAGGGTGCTTTTTTTGAAGAATTTGACAAGATGGTTTAATGAAATTGGGAGGAATACAACCCTGCATACACGCCGCCTTTTTTCATCAGCTGTTCGTGGTTGCCCTGCTCGATGATGTCGCCGTGCTGAACGACCAGGATGGTATCGGCGTTTTGTACGGTGGAAAGTCGGTGTGCAATAACAAAGCAAGTTTTATCCTTCATCAGGTTGCGCATCGCCGACTGAATCTGCATCTCGGTTCGGGTGTCCACGTTGGAGGTCGCCTCGTCCAGAATCAGCATCTTCGCATCGGAGAGCATCGCGCGCGCGATGGTCAGCATCTGCTTTTGTCCCTGCGAGATGTTCAGACCATCTCCGTTGACGATGGTGTCATAGCCGTCCGGCAAGCTCATGATGTAATTGTGTATCTTTGCCGCTTTTGCCGCCTCGATGACCTCTTCCGGCGTTGCGTCCGGTCGGCTGAAGGCGATGTTGTCATAAATGCTTCCATAAAACAGCCAGGTGTCCTGCAAAACCATCGTGTACGCCGCACGCAGGCTCTTGCGGGTGATATCGTGGCTGTCATGTCCCTCCATCAAAATCTGTCCCTTCTGCGGGTCATAGAAGCGCATGAGCAGATTGATGATGGTGGTCTTGCCTGCACCAGTCGGCCCTACGATTGCCACCAGGCTGCCCGGTTTCGCGTGCAGGTTGAGGTCGTGAATAATCACCTTGTCCGGCTCATAGCCAAATTGGATGTCCTTCATCTGGACATCGCCCTTGACCTCCTCCAGCGGTTTTGCCTGCGGCAGGTCTGCTGCCTCCGCCGGTTCGTCGATCATGCGGAAAACGCGTTCTGCCGCCGCTGCTGCCGATTGCAGCTCACTGATGATGTTTGCCATCTCGTTGACAGGACCGGAAAACTTGCGGGAATACAGCACAAAGGAGGAAAGGTTGCCCAGCGAGACACTCCCCACCAGATACAGCAGAGAGCCGAAGATGCTGATAAGGGTCAGCGACAGGTTGTTGATAAAGCTGACCGATGGACCCACGGTACTTCCATAGTAGTCTGCCATATAATAAGCTTCTACAGCCTCGTTGTTTCGCTGGTCAAAACGTCCGACCATCGTCTGCTCCTGGTGATAGGCTTTTGTAGTCTTTTGACCGGAGATGATTTCCTCTACAAAGCCGTTGAGCTCACCCAGCTTTGCCGAGCGCTTGCGGAAGAGCGGGCGCACCTTTTTGGTGCGGTAGATGATGAACAGCACCGAAATAGGCACCGTGACTACAAACACCAGAATCAAAGGCGGAGAGATACGCAGCATCATAATAAAGGAGCCGATGACGGTGATGGCGCTGGCTGCAATCTGAAGCAGGTCGTTGGACAGCGAGGAGTTGACTGTATCAATATCATAGGAAAGGCGGCTGATGATGTCGCCGGTCTGGTGGCTGTCAAAAAAGCGCACCGGCAGCTCCAGCAGCTTATCCACCAAATCTTTACGCATCTGATAAACAATCTTCTGGCTGATTTTGACCATCAGCACCGACAGCAGGTAGCTCAGTCCCGAAGAAAGTACATAGAACACCAGCATCAGCCCGCAGTAAAACAGCACCAAATCGAAGTTGGTCTGCCCCGGTCCGACACCGATGGCGTCGATGGCATAGCCGGACAGCATCGGTCCCAGCAGCGCCAGCAGGTTGCCGGTAACAGTCAGGCTGACCGCTGCCAGCACCATCCACTTGTGTTGCAGCAGATATTTTCCAAGCCGCAGGATGACCTTTTTGCGGTCCCTTGGTTTATATTGATTCGGGTCGTTTGGTATCATCCAAAATCCCCTCCCATCTGAGATTCACTGATTTCACGGTAGACTGCACAGCTTGCCATCAGCTGTTCGTGGGTGCCGTAGCCAATTTCCTTTCCTTCATCCAGCACCAGGATGTGGTCGGCGTGCAAAATCGAGCTGACCCTCTGTGCGATGACGATGGTGGTGATGCCGTCATACTGTTCCCGCAGCGCAGAGCGCAGCTGAGAATCGGTCTTATAGTCCAGCGCACTAGAGGAGTCATCCAGAATCAAGATTTCAGAATTGCCTGCCAACGCTCTGGAAAGCAGAACCCTCTGCTTTTGTCCGCCGCTGAGGTTGGTTCCTCTTGCGGTGACCATATGCTCAAACCGCTCCGGCAGGGTGTCGATGAACTCCATCGCCTGCGCAGAAACAGCTGCCTGCTCGATGCGCTGCTGCGGCAGGTTTCTGCCAAAATCAATATTCTCGCGGACAGTATCGGCAAACAGGACGTCATTTTGGAAGACCACTCCAAACTTGGTGTGCAGCTCGTGCGGCGGAATGGAGGAAACCTCCTGCCCGTTGATGCGGATGCTGCCCGCATCCTTCTCGTACAGGCGCATGAGCAGATTGATGATGGTGGTCTTGCCCGAGCCGGTTGCGCCGATAATACCCAGTGTTTCTCCCTTTTTAAGTTTAAAGGAGATATTGTCAATATTCTTGACCGATTTGTTTTTATAAGAAAAGCTGACATTTTCAAAGACAATGTGCTCTTCCTCGTTTTTCTTCGGTTCGTCGGTCAACTCCATATCCTCCGGTGTTTCCAAAACCTCCTGGATTCGTCCTGCCGATGCACTGGCGCGGGAGTACATGACGAACATTCGGGTCACGGTCAGCATGGCGTTCAGGATGATGGTAAAATAGGACAGGAATGCGATAATGACACCGGGTTGGGTGCTGCCTTCGTTGACACGGTAGGCTCCCACCAGAATAACCAGGGTCAAACCGATATTCAGCAGCAGGTTCATCATCGGGTTGGTGATGCCCATGCGGATGGCAGCGCGGCTTTCGCGGCGAACCACCTCAGCATTGACCTGTGCAAAATGTTCCTTTTCCTGTTCGACCTTGGAAAGCGCCTTGATGACGCGGATTCCGGCGATGCTTTCCCGCACGGTGCGCACCATCATGTCGATGCCCTTTTGCAGGTAGCCGTACATCGGAATACCCTTGCGGGAGACCAGCCATACCACCAGTGTGATGAACGGCAGGACCGAAATCATCACCAATGTCAGCACCGGCTCCATCGTCATGGTGATGCAGATGCCGCCGATGAGCAAAATCGGTGCACGGATTCCCATTCTTTGCATCATTCCGATGACCTGGTTGACGTTATAGGTGTCGGTGGTCAAGCGGGATTCCAGCGACGGGATGGAAAACTCGTCGATCTGCCGACAGGACAGATAGGATATTTTTTTAAACAAATCGTGGCGTACCGCCCGGGTGGTATCTCTTGCGACCGATGCTGCCACGCGGTTTGCATAGATGTTCATCAGCAATGCCAGTACCGCGCAGATTGCCATGTACAGTCCCCAAATCAACACCCGTTTGGTGTCCTTGAGTGGGACGATGTTGTCCAGAATGTAAGAAAGCATCCATGGAATCAGCAGTTCGACCACTGTTCCCAAAAACTTGGTCAAAACCCCAACGCTCATACGGGGCACATAAGGTTTTAAATACGGAAATATTCCTTTCATCGCTCTACCGATCTCCCCTTCCTATCTCCCCTTCAGACTTTCTTGTGCCGCAGTTTGTGCCTGCTGCATCAGCTTTTCCAGAGCGACAACCAGCTTCTCCTGTTCTTCCTCACTGAACTCTTCCAGCAGATATTCGTTCCACTCCTTCATCACCAGCCGCACGTGCGGCAGCAGCTCCTGCATCTTCTGGGTGGGATATACCCTCCATACCCGCCGGTCGGTCGGGTCCTGTTTGCGCATGATCAATCCCTTTTCTTCCATCAAGGTAATCTGCCTGGTCACGCTGCTTTTATTGACGCACAGCTCCCGGGAAATCTTTTCCTGGGGAATACCCGGTTCCCGACAAATCAGCAGGATGTACGGGTGCTGGCACTGGGTAATGCCATACCCGCGCAGACGGTTTGCGTAGACAACTCCGTTGCACCTGGAGATACGGTTGATGTACTTCATGATTCCGTTCATCTTTTTCCCTCCTTTTCATAACACACAAGCTTACATCCACAACCGTTGCGCATGCAAAAGTTTTAGTGCGCAAATGTTGCGTATGCAACTTATGAGTATTATTATACGCTCATTTTCCAAAAAATCAATCGTCCAATTTCCTATAAAAATTTCTTTTATTTTGTGCGAATCCTAAAGAAGCGATTTTCTCCCCTTTGTTTTTCACATTTCTTTCCCCATCCGGTTTAAAACTGCGCGACACCGGCTGTCGTCTGCTCATTTATATGGTATAAGAACGCAAAAACGTGTCTGACCATACAGTCAAACACGTTTTTAAAGAGGATCAATATTTTAGATGCCATCCTGCATCAACAAAAATATCCCTTAACCGTGTATTTCAATCTCTATTGGGTCGCCGTCTTTATCGCAAAGTTCTTTAAACTCTTTTAAAATCCCTTTTAGGATTTGAACACTAGTGCCTAACTCTTTGGATACAGAATCTTCCCCTACTATTATTACTTTGTCTGCATCACACTCGCTCCGTAACAAATCCCAAAATGCACTCCAGTTTTCCCCGTAAAAATCAGGAAAATGAAACGCCTTTTTAATTCTCTGATGAATCTCTCCCAAGTACTTGCAGTCGGTTAAGTCCAGTGTGACGATTTTTTTCTCTTTCATTGTGCATAACCTCCTTTAAATGATTTCTAAAAATGCCTCATAATGATTATAGGTAACAAACAGCAATCCATCGTTCGACCATAACAAACGATAACCGTTTCGTCTTCCGCTATAATAGTTGATGTCTGCCTCATAGCAAACCCTCCCAGAAATCTGTGGCAAATGGTTATCATCATTTCTGTAAATTCCCATAGTAACCATTTTTCCAGGCGCAAACTTAGCGGGTGATTTACCTTTTTCCCAGCCTAAAGATAATAATTCGTCTCTGGTGATATAATAGTCCGGCAGGTCTACAATATACTTCATCCAGTAATCGGCACCGTTTTGTCCGTCCTTTGTTCCCTCTCCGGCAATCACTGTTTCCATTGATTTTATCTTGCACCGGCAGTTTGGGTGAAGCGGTGGTTCTGTGTCCGGTGTCTCATCCATCTGATAGATTTGACCGTGGCGGGAACGACACTTTGGACAGGTTTTTAAATCCAAAGTAGCAACCCAGTTTTTATAATTCCGGCTCTCCTGTGTGGGCGGCGAATAAAAATCCAATAGACCTTTTGTCAAGATACAGAACATATCCTGTGAAATGGCATATCCGCACATCTGTTTTACATACATTTTAACACTCCCCTATTTGGTGGTAAAGATAAGTCTTTTCACCAATAGGGAGAAAACACTCAAAAATTGCCCTGTTTTGTACAATTTTCGAGGATGTTCATAAATAATTTACATTGAACCAATGCGAACCTCTCACAGAAAAATAAAAAGAGCGGAACTTTCGCCTGAAAGATTCAGACGGAAGCTCCGCTCTTGCTCTCGAAAAGTTTTTATATTTTCCTTTAAAAACGCAAAGCCGTATACAAACAAAAATCGGATGGACACTTTAAATGTCCATCTTATTTGGAGGGGGCAGCCATTTTTGAGACCGGGTTAAACGCGAGCAGTTTACCCGAAAAAAAGAAATGAGTCTGAACGCGAATTGCGTCCAGACTCAGTCTGGTGGGCGAGGGTGGATTCGGACCACCGAAGTCACTGACAACAGATTTACAGTCTGCCCCCTTTGGCCACTCGGGA
>ENA-UOJR01000681-UOJR01000681.1-human-gut-metagenome-genome-assembly--contig:-C115P-NODE-681-length-39907-cov-17.921861_pt1 | contig 39907 bp, 36 predicted proteins | sample MGYA00242354_ERZ723901 | MGnify/ENA metagenome assembly ERZ723901
GGAAAATAGAGCGGTGCCAACACTTTTCAAAGCGACTTGTTTTAAGTCGCTTTTTGTTATACTAAAATCTTATATTAAAAGAGGTCCCCAGAAATTCACTGGGGACCTCTTTCATATTTTATAAAATGATTCAGTTGATTTGGGAGAGTGCAATCTGCTCAGGAGTAATAGGAAGTTCGCGATGCCATACACCGGTTGCTCGGTAGATAGCATGAGCAATGGCTGGAGCAGGGGTATTGATAACAATTTCGCCGATTGATTTTGCACCGAAAGGTCCGGTAGGTTCATAGCTATGCTCAAACTCAACCTGCAATCTGCCAATGTCTTGGCGGGTGGGAAGTTTATACTGCATGAAGCTAGATTCCAGTGGACGACCACTGTCATTGTAGGTCACATTTTCCATCAAAGTATGACCAATGCCCTGAACGATGCCGCCTTCTGTCTGGATTCTTGCCAGTGCCGGGTTGATGGGGATGCCACAGTCCACAACTGCCATGTAATCCAAAATATCCACCTTTCCGGTGAGTTTGTCCAGTTCAATTTCCACCATGCCGACCATATAAGGAGGAGGAGAAACAGGGGAAGAATGGGTGGCAGTCGATTCCGCAGAAATGCTGTTGCCCACCTGAGATTGATAGGCAATGTTGGTCAACGAAACAGCTTGCTCGCTGTTAATGCGGCGGACCTGGGTTCTTTCAAAGACGACAGCTTCCTCTTCGCAGTTCAGCATTTTAGCTGCAATAGCACAAATCCGTTGCTTGAGCTCTCCACATGCCTTCACGACCGCTTGACCGGTGATGTAGGTAGTGGAGGACGCGTAGGAACCGGAGTCATAAGGAGAAACATCAGTGTCTGCACCGAAGACAGCAACATCATCCACCGAGCAGTCCATCAGTTCTGCCACCATCTGTGCCAGGATGGTATCGCAGCCTGTGCCCATGTCAGCAGCGCCGATAATCAGGTTATAGGTGCCGTCTTCACTGAGTTTTACTGTGGCTGAGCCGACATCCACATTGGAAATACAGCTGCCCTGCATTGCCATGGCAACACCGGCAGTTCGTACTTTTCCGTTGCCCATGTCACGGACCTTGGAACGCTCCTCCCAGTTGAACATCTTTCGGCAGTGCTCCATGCAGCGGTCCAGAGCGCAGGCATTGGCAATTTCATTATAATAAGCGGGCATGACCATGCCTTCCCGAATCATATTTTTATCACGGATTTCGGTGGCATCCATTCCCAACTGCTCTGCCAGCTCACTGACGATGGATTCCACAGCAAAGATACCCTGTGTTGCACCATAGCCACGGTATGCACCGGCAGCCTGATGGTTGGTGTAAACGACATCATAGCCAAAGCGGTGTGCCTCCAAAGAGCCGGTGTACAAAGGAATCGATTTATGACCGGACAGACCGACCGTAGTAGGTCCATGTTCTCCATAGGCTCCAGAGTTGGACAGAGTGTACAGATCCATCGCACGGATTCTTCCGCCCTTGGTCGCACCAAGCTTCACAGTGATTTCCATTTCATGGCGGGGAGAGCCAGCAATCTGTGCTTCCTCACGGGTATAGCAAATCATAGCCGGGCGACCGGTTTTCATTGCAACAAAGGCAGGATAGACTTCGCAGACGGCAGTTTGCTTGGCACCGAATCCGCCGCCGATTCTGGGCTTTTCCACTCGTATTTTGCTTTTGGGAATCCCCAGCGCGCGAGAGAGAATACGGCGGGTGTGAAAGACAATCTGAGTGGAGGAGATGATGTGCAGACGACCATAACGGTCGAAATCGGCATAGGTGGTGAAAGGCTCCATCATTGCCTGATTGAACGCCTTAGTGTGATAGGTACGCTCCAAAACGATGTCGCAGTCGGCAAGTATACCATCGACGTCACCATAGGTCTCCGAGTCGCTGGCAACCAGGTTGCGTTTGGGGTCACCACCTACATCACAGGGAGGAAACCAGTCCTCCTCGGGATGCACCAGAAGCGGATTGTCCTTGGCGGTCCGAAAATCCAGCACCGCAGGTAAAACCTGATAACTGACCTTGATCAGCTTCATTGCTTTGAGAGCAGCTTTTTCAGTTTCAGCGGCAATGATGGCGACAGCATCGCCGGAAAAGCGTACATGGCGGTCCAGAATCAAACGGTCATAAGGGGAAGGCTCGGGAAAGGTCTGACCGGCGATGGCAAATCGGGTTTGAGGCACATCTTCCCAGGTGTAGATGTCTACAACACCCGGAACTTTTTTTGCAATGTCTGTCTGAATGGATCCTACCATGGCATTGGCATGGGGAGAACGTAAGATTTTAACTACCAGAGCATTTTTAGGGGTTACATCGTCGGTATAGACCGGTTTGCCCAGTAAAAGCTGCATCGAATCCTTTTTGCGGACCGATTGGTTGACGACTTTATATTCTTGATGTTCCATAATTGCCTCCTTATGCCTTTCGGGAGTTTAGGTAGCTGCGGATTCCGCGCAGCTGTCCGTCATAACCGGAGCAGCGGCACAGATTTCCTGCGAGGAAGGCGCGAATCTCGTCATCGGTCGGGTCCGGGTTTTCCCGCAGCAAAGCGATGGTGTTCATGACAAATCCGGGATTGCAGAAGCCACACTGGTCGGCACCCTGGTCTGCAATGAATCCGACAAAATCGGAAGCTTCTTCCTGTAAACCTTCCAGGGTTTGGATTTCATGTCCGTCTGCGCGGACCGCAAGTGTGGAGCAGGAAAGGATAGGCTTGCCATCCATCAGGACCGTACAAAGTCCGCAGTTGGAGGTATCACAGCCTCGCTTCACACTCAAGCAACCGTTTTCGCGCAAAAAGTCCAGAAGGACCGTGTCTGCCTCCACCAAAGCTGTAATGGCTCTGCCATTGAGTTTGAGCTTGATTTCCATATTACATTCCTCCCAGTTCGGTCATACAGCGCTCAGTTAATACCCGAATCAAATGGGTACGGTAAGCAGCACTGCCGCGCAGATTTCCTCCGGTTGGGGTGTGCTCTGCAACAAAGGCGGCAAAGTCTGCGGCGCTGCTGGTGGTGTGAGCGGAAAGCAGGATGGCGTGAGATGGGCGTGCCCCGATAGAAGCGCGGTACTTACCATCGATGCAGGAAACAGCACAGGCGATCACCGGGAAGTCGGTGCGCTGATTTCGCATGGAGGTATAGACCATTTTGCAGGGGGATTTTTTTACAATCAGCCGTACCAGAACATCGCGGTCCTTTTTCATTTCAATAAACTGTCGAAGAGGAATGATGCCGCCCTGATATAACTGGACATAGGTATCCATTGCAAGAAAAACAGTCAGAACATCTGAAAAACCGAAGCGTCCCCAGATGCTGCCGCCCACAGTAGCCATGTTGCGAAACTGTACGCCGACGATGTCCTTTACTGCATCTGCCACTGCATGATGGGAATAATCGTTTAATCCCGGGTGCAGCTCCAGGTTGCGCAGGGTGACCATAGCGCCGATGGAAAACTGTTCTTGTGTTTCCTCAATGGTGTTTAACCCCAGGTCGCACAGGTCGATGGCAGTGTTGACAGTAGCACTGCCCAGCCGAAGCCAGAGCATTCCGCCCAGGATGCGGCTGCGTTTATTTTGGTTCAACTGCCATGCCTCCTCCAAAGACCGGGCACGGACATAATTCTGTATCGTTATCATAAGCACTTGCTCCTTTACAGAAAAAATCGCATACTATAACAAGTATAGTATATCATTTTTAGTTGATTTTGGAAAGTAGATTTGGTACAATATCGTTGTGTTTTTTAAACAATAACGACAGGAGGAGCAATATGAAACGATGGATTGCAATGCTGTTGGCATGGAGTATGGCGCTGTCTTTGGCAGCCTGCACAAAGCCGCAGGAGAAAGGGAAAGAAACAGTTTCCGAGGCGGATGCAGCGCAGGAAACAACGACTGAGGCAGAGGAGCCTGCCGCTTATTATCCTGTCACCGTTACCGATCAGGCAGGACGAGAGGTGGTCATCGAAGAAGAGCCACAGAAGCTGGTCAGCGGCTATTATATTTCGACCAGCCTGATGATTGCGCTGGAGTTGGACGACAAGTTGGTTGGAATCGAAGCAAAAGCGGACAAGCGCCCCATCTATTCGCTGGCTGCACCCGAATTGCTGGAGCTGCCGAATGTGGGTTCTGCAAAGGAGTTTGATTTGGAAGGCTGTGCAGCTTTGCAGCCGGATTTGGTGGTACTGCCGCTCAAGCTCAAGGATGCAGCACAGACCCTGGAAGAGCTGGGAATCCATGTGCTGCTGGTCAACCCGGAAGATCAGCAGCAGCTTACCGAGATGATTGAGCTGATTGCCAAAGCGACCAATACACAAAAGCGGGCACAGCAGCTGCTGGATTTTACCGAGGCTCAGCAAAAAGAATTAGAAACGATGCTGGCAGGTGCCCCGACCCCGACGGCTTATCTGGCAGGAAATTCCGACCTGCTTTCCACCGCAGGCAATGCGATGTATCAGTCCGACCTGATTCGTCTGGCAGGCGGCGTCAATGCAGCGGCGCAGCTGGAGGATTCTTATTGGGTACAGATTGACTATGAACAGTTGATGAACTGGAACCCTGACTACATCATTCTGGCATCCGATGCCTCCTATACGCCGCAGGATGTGCTGGACGACCCGAATCTGGCTGATTGCACCGCAGTGGCACAGGGAAGGGTCTACCAGATGCCCAATCGGGCAGAAGCGTGGGACAGCCCGGTTCCCAGCGGAATTTTAGGTGCGCTGTGGATGGCAAATGTTCTGCACAGCGACCTGTTAAGCGATGAAGCGTGTGCGGAAAAGATGGACGAATACTATGAAACCTTCTATAATTTTACATACAGTGAACAATAAACGGTGCTGTGCAGCCGGAGCCATCCTTTTGATGGTTCTGGCTGTAGCCGGTTTATTTGTAGGAAAATACCCTCTTTCCATGCAACAGCTGCTTGCCGGTGATGCGATGCAGTGGCGCGTCTTTTTGACTCTGCGGTGCAGCAGGACGCTGGTGGGCGTCATCGGCGGCTTTGCCCTTGGGGTATCCGGGTTTGTTTATCAGACAGTGTTTGGAAATCCGCTGGCATCCCCGGACATCATCGGAGTTTCCTCGGGAGCCAGCGCCGGCGCTGCTGCCGGGATTTTGTTTTTGTCCGGAGCTGCTGCGGTGACAGCATCTGCCTTTGCCGGAGCGCTGCTGGCGGTTGTGCTGGCATTGACTCTGTCAAGCCTCAATCGTAGCGGAAAAAGCAGCACCATCGTCTTAGCAGGAATTGCAGTTCACTCCCTTGCCCAGACGGTGCTGATGTGCCTGAAGCTCACAGCCGACCCGGAGAGGGAGCTTGCTTCCATTGAATATTGGATGATGGGGAGCCTAAACGGGGTCAGCATCCATTCCATCAGTGGAAATTTGATTTTGTGTGTTCTGTGCATGGGGGTGTTGTTTTTGCTGCACCGGCAAATCATCCTGCTTTCTGCCGAAGAGGGGGAGGCGAGGATGTTGGGAGTGCGAGTTGTACAGCTTCGTTTGCTGGTTTTAATGGTGGCAACCCTTTCGGTATCATCGGTGGTCAGCCTGACCGGACTGATTAGCTTTGTCGGTTTGCTGGCGCCTCATGGGGCAAGGCTGTTGACCGGGCAAAATCGAATGGGCACTATGTTGCTGGGCGGACTGCTGGGCGGGATTTTGCTTTGCGGAGCAGATATTCTGGCGCGGTCGGTGGCGTCGACGGAGCTTCCGGTCAGCATCTTCACCAGTGTTCTGGGAGCGCCGTTTCTGATTTTTCTGATTGTGCAGGGGAGGCAGAGAGAGTGAGCTTTTTATCGGTTGAGAAAATCTCTGCCGGCTATGGCGGGCATCCGATTCTTGCGGATGTCTCCTTTCAGCTGGAACAGGGCTGTATGATGGGGATTCTGGGAGCGAACGGCTGCGGAAAAACCACCTTGCTCAAGACAATATGCGGAATCTTGCCGCATAAAGGAACCTGCCTGTTGGAGCAGACGGTGCTGGAGCAGCTGTCTGCCCGCCGGATGGCACGACTGGTTGGATATATTCCCCAAAGAAGCGGCATCTCCATCGACATATCGGTGCTGGATGTGGTGCTGATGGGCTTTAATCCTCGCTTGGGTCTGCTGGAACGTCCGGGAAGAAAAATGCAGGACTTGGCTGCACAGGCGCTGGAGCAGGTGGGACTGGGTGGAAGAGAGCAGAGCAACTACCTTTGCCTGAGCGAAGGGCAAAAGCAGCTGTGCATTCTGGCGCGGACACTGGTCTCCGGGAGCAGGCTGCTGCTGTTGGATGAGCCGGAAAGTGCTCTGGATTTTCGATACCGCCACCGGATGTTCAATCTGCTGAAGGCATGGGTCGCACAGGAGAAGCGCGCGGTGGTGGTCACCTTGCATGACCCTTCCCTTGCGCTGCATTTTTGTGACCGGCTGCTTTTGCTTTCTCAGGGCAATGTTTTGGGGATTCTGGAGCCGCAGAAAGATTCATTGGAACGGATGGAGCAACTGCTTTGTCAGGTATATGGAAAGGTCAGCTTGCACCGCTGCCAAAATCATCAGGGAAAAGCCCGTCTTGTGATGCTGAGTGAGGAGGAAGAGGATGAAAGCGGTAACGAAAATCATCTTTTTGGACGATGAGGGCAAAAAATTCTTCGGCGAAGGACCTGCCCGCCTGATGCACGCCATTGAAGAGACAGGTTCATTGAGAGCTGCGGCAATCTCCATGAATATGGCATACACCAAAGCCTTAAAACTGATTCGCAATGCCGAAGCGGCGCTGGGTTTTTCCCTGATTCATCGGCAGACCGGCGGGAAGGATGGCGGAGGAAGTACCTTGACACAGGAAGGAAAGGAGTGGCTGTGCCGCTATGAAGCCTATCGAGATGCCTGTAAGCAGGCTAACAGCAGACTGTATCTGGAGTTCTTTTCAGAGCAGCCAAAAGCGACACCTGATTCTGACCGGAGCTAGGGGCAGCGGCAAGACCACTTTGCTTCATCAGCTCTTTTCTGAACCGCAGCCGGGAATAACCAGCTGGGCAAAACCCGGGCAGGCGGTCTATCTTCGGGAAAATCTCTCCGGGGAAACGGTGCAGGTGGGTGCTTTTGACCCTTCCTTGCCGGGCACTGCAAACCGGATGAAGCCCTTGCCGGAAGGTTTTACCAAATTGGGGATACCCGCTCTGCTACGCTGTGCCCATTTAGACACCCCGTGGGTCACTGTCGATGAGGTTGGTTATCTGGAATCGGGAATGGAGAGGTATCAGCAGGCATTTCGCACCCTTCTGGAAAATAAGCAGGTTGCAGCGGTGGTTCGCAAACAGCCGCTTGCTTTTTTGCAGGAGCTTTGCAGCCGAAAGGATGCATTTGTGGTCGATTTGGACGACCCATTTGGAAAAATCGGCTGTGTCATCATGGCGTCAGGCCTGGGAAGACGATTTGGCTCAAACAAGCTATTGGCGGATTTTGGCGACGAGCCGATGATTTGTCGGATTCTGGATGCAACCGAGGGCATCTTCCGACGGCGTGTGGTGGTGACCCGCTATGAGGAGATTGCCCGATTGTGCCGCAAACGAAATATTTCGGTGGTCCTTCACTCGCTTCCCAACCGCAACGATACAGTGCGGCTGGGTTTGCAGGGGATGGAGGAAATGGACCGCTGTTTGTTTGCACCGGCAGATCAACCGCTGCTACGCAGGGAGACGGTAGCGGCGTTGGCACTGGTGTCCAAAAGCTCACCATACTGTTGGCGTCTGAGCTGTGAAGGTGTCCCCGGTTCTCCGGCGGTATTTCCCAAGTGGGCGTTTGAGGAGCTCAAAACCCTTCCGCAGGGAAAGGGCGGCGGAATTTTACTAAAAAAATATCCCGAACGCTTACGCACGGTAAACATTCGGGATCGATATGAATTACAGGATGTCGACCGCCCGGAGGACCTGGTCGAATTGTTGGAGCAGCGATGAAAGCTGCTCCTCTTTTTTATTTTGCAGCAGTTTCTTTTGGCAGCAGGATGTTCAGCAAAATGGCAACCATAGCGGCAGGCACGATACCGGAGCCACCGAAAATCAGCTGGACAGCCTGTGGCGCATGAGCCAGAACGCCGGTGTTGGCACCCATGCCGTAGCCGACACCCAAAGCAACCGATACGATGGACAGGCTGCGTGGGGTCAGCGGCTCTTTGGTAATCAACTGGATACCGCTGATAACGATGGAAGAAAACATCATGACGGCAGCGCCGCCCAGAACCGACTGCGGCATGATGGAAACCACAGCACCCAGCTTCGGACACAGACCGCACAGGATGAGGAAGATTGCACCGGTGGAGATGGCAAAGCGGTTGACCACCTTGGTCATTGCAACCAGACCTACGTTCTGGCTGAAGGAGGTGTTGGGAAGAACGCCGAAGAGAGCGGCAAAGGAGGAGCCCAGACCGTCGCAGATGACGCCGCCGGACAGTTCTTTGTCGGTAGCTTCTCGACCCAGTCCACCCTCCATAACACCGGAGATGTCGCCCACTGTCTCCACAGCGGTGACGATGAACATAATCAGAACCGGCAGGATGGCACGCAGGTCAAATACCGGTTTGATCGGCATCAGTTTGGGAATTTCAAACCAGGGAGCGCTTGCCACCTTGTCCCAGTTTAAAACCCACGCCTTGGTGTATTCCACGCCTTCGGCAGTGACGCCGGTGGTAGGCAGGAAAAATCCCATCAGAAAAGCAGCCAGATAGCCGCAGATGATGCCCAGCAGGATGGCAGAGGAGCTGGTAAAGCCCTTGGTGCAGTGCTTAAAGAACAGAATCATTACCAGAACAAAGATTGCCAGCAGCAGATTTTCCATCGAGCCGAAATCGGAAGCGGTGTTGCCTCCGCCAAAGGAATTGATACCGACGGAAATCAGGCTCAGACCGATGGACATGACAACTGTGCCGGTGACCACCGGAGGGAAGAAGCGGCGCAGCGGCTTGAGAAAGAATCCAAGGATTCCTTCAAAGATGCCACCGATGATGGAAGCACCCATAATAGCGCCGTAAGCAATCACACCGCCGCCCATTGTTGCGGTAACCGAGTGGAATACACCGATGAAACCGGAGGATGTGCCCATTACAATCGGAACCTTTCCGCCGATGGGACCGATAGAGAACAGCTGAATCAAGGTGACAATGCCGGCAACCAGCATGGCGTTCTGCAAAAGGTGCAGTTGCAGGTTGGCAAATTCGCCGCCGGCAATGCCGCAGGCGCCGGTGATAATCAACAGGGGAGTCAAGTTCCCGACAAACATGGCAAGTACATGCTGCAAGCCAAGGGGAATTGCCTGTTTCAAAGGCATTTTACCGTCTAGCTGAAAAGCAGCTTCGGACAGTTGGTACGTTTTCTTCATAGGAAGACCTCTCTTTCCTTTTTTTCCGCAGATAAGTATATCATTCTGCCGCAAAGAAGTAAATTGTCAAATATGCAAGAAAATGTTTTTTTGTCAAGGGAAAAAAGAAGAAAAAATTGCGAATTTTTTTCGAACGAAAGAAAAAACGCCTGATTTTTAAAGAATTTGTCGCAGTCGATTCTGTAAAAAAGGATGCAGGAAAGATTAAGGAAAAAGGTATATCAATTCAGATGCGGATTCAAAAAAATAAAGGAAAGAAGATTTTTCTACACAGCCCTTGTGAAAAAGAAGAGCCATTCGGCGGGGGATGTCCCGGGAAAAGAGAGCGATTGAACAGAAAACCTTGATTTTACAAAATATACTTGACATTGACGTTGCGTCATAGTATATACTTTCAGCAAGGTCAGGGAAAAACGCCGGATATTTTCTCATCCTTGGTAAGGATGAGGTCAGAATACACCCGATAGGAAGGAGGAAATGTAGAAGCAAAACGGAATCTCCATCAAGCAGGCGGCACAGTGGAGCGGAGTCACCGTTCGTACACTCCACTATTACGACCAAATCGGCTTGCTTAAACCGCAGGTGGTCGGAGAAAATGGGTATCGTTATTACTCACAGGAAAATTTGCAAACCTTGCAGCAGATTTTGTTTTTCCGGGAGTTGCAGTTTCCGTTAAAAGAAATTATCAAAATCATCCATCAGCCGGATTTTGACAGAAAAAAGGCGATGCAGGAGCATAGAAAGCTGCTGATTTTACAAAAGGAACGGTTAGAGCGTTTGATTCAGTTGACAGAAGAAGCTTGGAAAGGGGAAATGGAAATGAATTTTCAGCCATTTGATGAAAGAAAACTGGAAGAATATAAAAAGGAAGCAAAGGAGCGCTGGGGAAAAACCAAAGCCTGGCAGCAAAGTCAGGAGAAGGAACAGAAGCGTGGAGAGGAGGAAGGGAAAGAGATGCAGCAGCGGATGGAAGAAATCTTTGAGCGGGCAGCACAGCTGAGAAAAACAGACCCGGCTGCTCTGCCGGCACAGCAGCTGGTGGAGGCGTGGAAAGCACATATCACCCAATATCATTACGAGTGTACCAACGAGATTTTAGCGGGTTTAGCGCAGATGTATCGGTATGATGAGCGTTTTATGGCAAACCTTGACCGCTATGGCAAGGGAACAGCCTGCTTTTTGGCAGAGGCAATCGACTGTTATTGGAAGGAAAAATCCGGTTGTTGACTGTGTAGAATGTAGTAAAATAACAGCATAAATGCAGGGATTTTTGACAGCTGGTCCAAGGTTGTCCATATGATAATTTTTTAACAAAAAAGTTCTTGATAATTTTTCATAATCCTTTTATAATAGAAGCGTAAAGTCCAAAAGTTTTTTAGAGCAACATTGGAAAGGGGTTATCGATATGAACTATTCTCACGAGGTAGAGAGGATGTGCCCGATCGCAAAGGGTCCTCATCATGGTCCGGCTCCAATCCCGGAAGAAGGCAGATGGGTCAAGGCATATCAGATCTCTGATATTTCCGGTCTTTCTCACGGCATTGGTTGGTGTGCTCCACAGCAGGGCTGCTGCAAACTGACCTTGAATGTAAAGGACGGCATCATCCAGGAGGCACTGGTGGAAACACTGGGCTGCTCGGGTATGACCCACTCCGCAGCGATGGCTGGCGAAATCCTGCCGGGTAAAACCCTGCTGGAAGCACTGAACACCGACCTGGTCTGCGATGCAATCAACGTAGCAATGCGTGAAATCTTCAAGCAGCTGGCATACGGAAGAACACAGACTGCTTTCTCGGAGGATGGTCTGCCAATCGGCGCCAGCCTGGAGGACCTTGGCAAAGGTCTGCGCTCCCAGGTGGGAACCATCTTCTCCACCGGTGCCAAAGGTGTTCGCTATCTGGAGCTGGCAGAAGGATACATCCTTTCGGTTGCTCTGGATGAGAACAACGAAGCAATCGGATATAAATTTGTCCGCGTAGGAAAAATGCTTGAATCGATTCGCCACGGTATGGACCCGAAAGAGGCGTATGAACAGAATATCGGTACATACGGTCGCTATGAAAATGCTGCCAAATATATCGATCCACGCGAAGAATAAGGAACAGGAGGGAAACTATCATGGCGAAATTTGAAGGACAGGAAAGAAGAATGCCTAAAATTGAGGCAGCTCTGAAGGAATATGGAATGACCTCTCTGGAAGAAGCCAGAGACCTGTGTCTCTCCAGAGGAATCGACGTGGAGTCCATCGTCAAAGGCGTACAGCCAATCGCTTTTGAAAACGCAGTATGGGCATACACCCTGGGCGCTGCTATCGCTCTGAAAAAGGGCATCACCAAGGCAGCAGAGGCAGCAGAGGCCATCGGTATCGGACTCCAGGCATTCTGCGTGCCGGGCTCGGTTGCAGAAAACCGCAAGGTAGGTCTGGGACATGGTAACCTGGGCGCAATGCTGCTGCGGGAAGAGACCAACTGCTTCTGTTTCCTGGCAGGTCACGAATCCTTCGCAGCTGCTGAGGGTGCAATCGGTATCGCAAGAACCGCCAATAAAGCAAGAAAATCCCCGCTGCGCGTCATCCTCAATGGTTTGGGCAAGGATGCAGCTTACATCATCTCCCGAATCAACGGCTTTACCTATGTGGAAACCCAATATGACTACTTCACCGGCGAGCTGACCGTAGTTCGCGAGGTTGCTTTCTCCGATGGAGATAAAGCGAAGGTTAGATGCTTCGGCTGCGATGATGTACAGGAAGGCGTAGCGGTTATGCAGATGGAAAAGGTAGACGTTTCCATCACCGGCAACTCCACCAACCCAACCCGCTTCCAGCATCCGGTAGCAGGTACCTATAAAAAATGGTGTGTGGAAAACGGCGTGAAGTACTTCTCGGTTGCTTCCGGCGGCGGTACCGGCAGAACCCTGCACCCGGACAACATGGCAGCAGGTCCTGCTTCCTACGGTATGACCGATACCATGGGCAGAATGCACTCGGATGCACAGTTCGCAGGTTCTTCCTCCGTTCCGGCTCACGTTGAGATGATGGGTCTGATCGGTATGGGCAACAACCCGATGGTCGGTGCTACCGTTGCCTGCGCTGTTGCAGTAGAAGAAGCAAATAAATAGTACCTTTTCACAGGTGAGCAAAGGGTGGACCGCAGGGTCCGCCCTTTTTGTACTAGATTTAAACCAATATAACAGAGGATTGTGGAAAACCCCCATTTGTTTTCAAATAAAGATTGTACCATCCTAAATTTTTATGGATAAACAGGAGAAACTTGGAATGGAGACAGATAAAAATTATTATTATGCGTATGAACAGCGCTATCAACAGGTGCATCGAGAGGGACTTCAGTGGGCATCAGATGTCCCAACGCCTATTGTCCGTCAGACGATAGAACGATATGAGCTAACTTTGCAGGCAGAAATTCTGGAAATTGGCTGCGGTGAGGGTCGTGATGCGCTCCCATTGCTCAGGCAGGGCTGGAATTTGCTGGCAACCGATGTTTCCCCGGAAAGTATTCGATATTGTCGGGAAAAGCTGCCGGATTTTGCTGCATCCTTTGCGGTGCTGGATTGCCTAAAAGACCAGCAGGACCGTCGATTTGATTTTATCTATGCGGTAGCAGTCCTTCATATGCTGGTGCCGGATGAGGACCGCGCTGTATTTTACCGATTTATACGGGAACATCTAAAGCCGGACGGAATTGCTCTCATCTGCACGATGGGGGATGGACAGATGCAGATGCAATCGGACATTGCGACAGCTTTTTCCCTCCAATCCAGATGCCATCAGCAGACCGGACAGGAGATGATGCTGGCAGGTACCTCTTGCCGAATGGTCGATTCCAGCACCTTTTCCCGAGAATTGTCAGAGGGAGGATTGATGGTGTTGGAAAGCGGTTTGAGCGCATCTCCGCCGGATTTTTCTTCGCTGATGTATGCGGTGGTGAAAAGCGCTCGAAATGCCTGATTTCAGTCAAATTGCTTGATTTTGTCCCTTCTCTTTGTGCGGCTCTTCCGATTTCCTTGTGGAGTAAAATGTTGTATAATAGAAAGAAGTCCCCTGTAAGGTGCGATACTCGATCGTAATCTGCCGCAGAGAAGGGGAATTTGAGAATAGCAAGGAATAAAAAATGGAGGAATCACCCATGATAGAAGACCCAAGAAAACAGCAGATGAAGGCACTCAAGGGAGAGATGGTGCGCAATATCATCATTTCTTTGTTGATTGCCGTCGTTATCTTCGTCGGCTTGAGCGGACTGCCGCTGTCGGGCGCTCCGAAGGTAAAGCAGATTGCTTCTGCGCAGGCGACCTTTGACGGCAAGACGGTGGAGGTTTCGCAGCAAGATATGCAGATTGCTGCCGACCTGGCGGGCGGTCTGCGCAGATGGTTTGGTAAAACCGAGCAGACGATGCCGCGCGCCTATATCACCTATCAGCTGACCAACGGGACACAGGTGATTATCGGTGCCAACGAAAACACCATTTATGAAAACGGAAGCTATTATCCCAACAAAGGGGAAAAGGGAAAACTTTTTGAACAGGTGGTAGAAGGGCTGTTCTTCGGTGGAGAAATCCCCGTACAGCCACAAGGAAAATAAAGAGTAAGGGATGAAATTGGGATGAAGACATTGATTTTTAACGGCTCTGCAAGAAAAAACGGAGAAACGCAGAGCATGATCGATGCACTGACAGCACAGCTGGAGGGTGAATACAAGATTGTAAATGCTCATAGCTGCAACGTGCGCGCCTGCATCGACTGCCGTTACTGCTGGGAGCACCCGGAATGCAGCATTCGGGACGGCTGGCAGGAAATTGACAGCTACCTCAGAGAGTGCGACAACGTGGTCATTGCTTCGCCGGTCTATTTTTGCGAAATCACCGGTCCGGTGCTTAGTGTACTCAGCAGGATTCAGGTCTATTGGGCAGCCAAGACCTTCCGCCATGAAAAGTTGCTGGAAAAACCAAAGCGCGGCGGGATGATTCTGCTGGGCGGAGGACAGGGCACGGCGACCGCACCGATGAACACCTCTGCGGTGCTGCTGCGCCAGATGAATGCCAAAGAGATTTTTGACCCGGTCTGCTGTTTTGCCACCGACCACCATCATGCGCTGGAGGACGAAGAAACCATGGCAGATTTGAAAAAATTTGCGCAATTTTTAAATAGAAAGTAAAAAGCAGCGCAAAAAGTTTCCTTCTTTCCGACTGAAAAAGAAGAAAAAAGGAAGAAAAAGAAAAGAAAAGGCAAAATCCCCAAATTGCAAAGTATACAAGAAACACGATATTTTATTCTTTTGAAAGCGAAGCAAAAGTGGAGAAATTCCGCAATTTGCTTCGCTTTGCTTTTGTAGTAAAATCAAATTGAGTAAAATGTATTTATACAAAGGACAAATGTTTCCCTAAAGTGGAAGAATATTCTAATCAAGCAAGACGGTAGTTGTGCAACTTGCTGGGATTGAGAAAAGAACAGCAAAGTGTATTTTAGATGAATAGGAAAATCATGTACAAAATGCACAATAAGCAAAGGCGTTTGTACTGAAAAGATAAAAAACTTTGTGATACCAGTGGATATTTTAAAATGGATATGAACAAATATGATGAAAATGAATCAGATTATTACAAATCTATGGACAAATACGTCAAATTACGCTATAATGAAATCACCGACAAACAAATTGTTGAGGAGGAAAATGTATGGAAGCTTTTTTGGATCAATTGAATGAAGTGGTATTAACACTTACGGACTTCCTGTCCGGTAAACTGTTGGTAGTACTTCTGGTAGGTACTGGTTTGTGGTTCACCATCCGTCTGGGCGGTGTACAGTTTACTCAGTTCGGTCGTGCTTTTAAATCCGTTTTCGGCAACATCAATCTCAACGGCGGAAAAGCAGGCAAAGACGGTATGACCTCTTTCCAGTCGCTGGCAACTGCGATTGCTGCTCAGGTAGGTACAGGTAACCTTGCCGGTGCTGCAACCGCAATGGTAATGGGTGGTCCTGGTGCTATCTTCTGGATGTGGGTATCCGCAATCTTCGGCATGGCTACCATCTTCGTAGAGGCATCCCTGGCACAGAAATTTAAAACAACCGACGAAACCGGCGAAGTAACCGGCGGACCTGTATACTACATCCGCGCAGCTTACAAAGGCACTCTGGGTAAAGTTTTGGCAGGTGCATTTGCAATCTTTATTATCCTGGCTCTGGGCTTCTTCGGCAACATGGTACAGTCCAACTCGATTGGTGACGCTTTCAAGGGCGCATTCGGTATCAACCCTCTGTTCGTTGGTATCGCAGTAGCTATCCTGGCAGCATTCATCTTCCTGGGCGGCATTGGACGTATCGCATCTGTAACTGAGAAGCTGGTTCCAATCATGGCAGCTTTCTACATCATCGGTGCCCTTGTTCTGATCATCATGAACATCGGTCAGTTGCCAAATGTATTCAGAATGATTTTTGTCGGTGCATTTAATCCAGAAGCTGCTATCGGTGGTTTTGCCGGCGTAGCAGTATCTCAGGCTATCAAATACGGTGTTGCTCGTGGTCTGTTCTCCAACGAGGCTGGTATGGGTTCTACCCCACATGCACACGCAGTAGCAAGAGTAAAACATCCTTGTGACCAGGGTCTGGTAGCTATGATGGGCGTATTCATCGACACTCTCATCATCCTGAACCTGACTGCTTTCGCAGTAATGATTACCGGCAACCTGACCACATACAACCAGGACCTGACCGGTGCTGCTTTAACTCAGGCTGCATTCACCACCGGCTTTGGTAAATTTGGTTCTATCTTCATCGCAATCTGTATGTTCTTCTTCGCATTCTCTACTATCATCGGCTGGTACTTCTTTGGTGAGAAGAACGTAAAATACCTGTTCAGCAAACACACAAACCTGGCAACCAAGATTTATGCAGCTCTGGTAGTTGTATTCATCATTGTTGGTTCTACCCTGAAGGTAAACCTGGTTTGGAACCTCTCCGACCTGTTCAACAACCTGATGGTAATCCCGAACGTACTGGGTCTGTGGGCACTGTCCGGCACAGCAAAAGAGTTGTATGAAGACTGGAAGAAACAGGCTCCTGCAAAAGTTAAATAAGAGATTACGTATACATCACGATACATGTCTATCTAGGGGAAAAGCGTCCGAAAGGGCGCTTTTTTCCTTGGGATAAAAAGGCGCCCATGAACCACTTGACGGATGGTTTGCCATATACTATAATAAAGCCGAAAACTGAATGGTCGAAATACAGGTGCAGATGCACAAAAGGAACCGGGTGAAAATCCTGGACAAGACCGTTGCCGTGTTTAGCTCAAAGGGATGTGCAGAGAAAAGCTTTCTCAGCCACTGGAAAATTCCGGGAAGGCGCACATACCGCTGATTTCAGCAGCTATCAGTCGGAATACTTGCCTGTGTTTTACTCGTTTCCAAACGGGTGTTGTCTGTTTTCTACGGAACTCTGGAAAACAGATGAAGAAACTGTGGAGAGCAGCATGGTTCAAAGATATTTTGAAGGATGCTTTGCTTTGCTGTTTTGTCAACACAAGACATCGTTTGGAAAATTCCGAACGGTGTCTTTTTTATGTCAATCTCCGGTCGGAAAAGGAGTGACCATGATCCATCAGAAAGAAAAGAGGAAGCGTTATGGAACAAAAAACAAAAATATGGCTCAGTGATTTTTTGGTTTTAAATTTTGGTACCCTGCTGACAGCGATTGGAAGCTACTTTTTTAAGTTTCCAAATAACTTTTCTACCGGTGGCGTCACCGGTATCTCGGTCGTGCTTGCCCACTACTACCCGCAGCTGAGCAACGGTACCATTGTATCAGTCATCAATATCGCCCTGATGGTGGTCGGTCTGCTGCTGCTGGGCAAGGAGTTCGGATTTAAAACCTTTTATGTCACCATTGCTTTTTCGGCAATGCTCAAGATATTTGAAGTTCTCTTTCCGCTGACGAAGCCTTTGACCGACCAGCCGTTTATGGAGCTGCTGTTGGGCGTTTTCCTGCCGGCGTGGGGTTCGGCGTTGCTGTTTAACATCGGTTCCTCCACCGGTGGTACCGACATCATTGCGATGGTCGTCAAAAAATACTTTAAATGTCACATCGGAAAGGCGCTGTTGGTGGTGGATTTTTTTATCACGGTAATGACCTTTGTTGCCTTCGGTCCGACCACAGGGTTATTCTCGATGGTAGGTCTGGTGATTCGGTCCTTTGCGGTTGACTTTTTCCTGGAGGACATGAACACCTACAAGTCCTTTACCATCATTACCGACAAACCGGAGCAGATTTACAACTTTATTACCATCACCCTCCATCGCGGAGCGACCGTCTACCATGCGGAAGGCTTGTATGAACACACCGACAAGACGGTTATCCTGACGGCACAGAATAAGAAACAGGGAATTCGTTTGCAGGAAGCCATCAAGCAGGCGGACCCTCACGCCTTTGTGTTGATTACCAACACCAGCGAAGTCATTGGAAAAGGATTCCGCGGCGGTAACTAAAAAACAAGAGCAAAACAAACGCCTGCTTTGGAAAAAAGCAGGCGTTTTTGTTCAAATTTTCGTTGACGGGAAATAGATAGATTGATACAATGGTAAAAAGGAATTTAAAACGGTGCAGTTTGTACCGAACAGGGGGAAAATCGGATGGAAATATTAAAGCAACGAATTTTGAAGGACGGTAAGGTCAAGGAAGGAAATGTGCTGAAGGTGGACAGCTTTTTGAATCACCAGATGGACATCCGCCTGCTGGATGAAATCGGCAGGGAGTTTCGCCGTCGCTTTGCAGGGGAAGAAATCAACAAGATTTTGACCATCGAAGCGTCGGGCATTGGAATTGCTGTGGCAGCCGCACCGCACTTTGACTATGCTCCGGTCGTCTTTGCTAAAAAAAGCAAGTCGAAGAATCTGGATGGGGAGCTGTACACCTCGCAGGTCACCTCCTTCACCAGAGGAACCACCTTTGATGTGCAGGTTTCCAAAAAATATCTCAACCCGGGTGACCGCGTGCTGATTATTGATGACTTTCTGGCTAAAGGACAGGCGTTGCTGGGTCTGCTGGACATTGTGGAGCAGTCGGGCGCAACCGCAGTCGGCTGCGGCATTGTCATCGAAAAAGGCTTCCAGGAGGGCGGACAGATGCTGCGGGAGGAGGGCATCCGTCTGGAGTCGTTGGCAATTATCGACCGGTTTGAGGATGGCAGGCCGATTTTTCGTGACTAAATAACAGAAAGGGGACTTTGGAATGCGGATGTACGATTTGATCGAGAAGAAAAAGCGGGGACACGCCTTGGACAAGGCTGAAATCTGCTGGATGATCCAGTCTTATACCGCAGGGCAGATCCCTGATTATCAGATGGCAGCCTTTTTGATGGCAGTTTGCTTTCAGGGGATGGATTTGCAGGAAACTACCGAGATGACGCTGGCAATGGCACATTCGGGACAGATGGCAGATTTAAGCGACATTGCCGGTGTGAAGGTGGACAAGCACTCCACAGGCGGTGTGGGCGACAAGACCACCCTGATTGCAGCTCCGATGGCTGCTGCCTGCGGGATTCCGATTGCCAAGATGTCCGGTAGAGGGCTGGGCTTCACCGGCGGCACGGTGGATAAGTTGGAATCCATCCCGGGTTACCGCACAGTGCTGCCGCGGGAGGAATTTTTCGAGATTGTCAACGAGGTCGGCATCTCCCTCATCGGGCAGAGCGGAGAGATGGCGGTAGCGGACAAGAAAATCTACGCCCTACGGGATGTGACGGCGACGGTGGACAGCCTGCCGCTGATTGCTTCGAGCATTATGAGCAAGAAGATTGCTGCCGGAGCGGACGCAATCCTGCTGGATGTCAAGACCGGCAGCGGCGCCTTTATGAAAACAAGGGAGCAGTCGGCTGCTCTGGCAAGGACGATGGTCGGCATCGGCAATCGGGCAGGCAGAAGGACCGCGGCGCTGATCACCGATATGGACACACCGTTGGGTAATACGGCAGGCAATGCCATCGAGGTTCAGGAGGCAATCTGGACGCTGCGTGGAAAGGGTCCTGCCGATTTGACCGAGCTGTGTATCCACCTGGCAGGCAACATGCTCTGGCTGGCAGGTCAAGGAGAGCCGGAGGACTGCCTGCGCAGGGCAGCAGCATCCTTGCAGGACGGCAGCGCCTACCGGTGCTTCTACCGGATGGTGCAGCGACAGGGTGGCGATGTCAGCTATCTCGAGCAGCCGGAAAAATTCCAGCTGGCTCCGGTTTATCCGATACAGGCGTCGCAAGATGGCTATATTGCCTCGATGCAGACCGATGAGATTGGCAACGTGGTCGCCTTGCTGGGAGCCGGCAGAGAAAGAAAAGAGGATGCGGTCGATGCCGGAGCGGGTATCCGCTTTACAGCAAAGACCGGTGCGAAGGTCTGCAAAGGACAGACGATTGCTCTGCTGTACACCCATCGTCCCGAGCGGGTGCAGGAGGCAACCGAGCGGTATATAAATGCGCTGCATTTTTCGCAGTCGGCGCCGTCACCGTCCGCTTTGATACAAGAGCGCATTACCGAATCATAAAAAAGGACTCCCCTCGGGAGTCCTTTTTCTTTTGCTATTTTACCTTGCGGATGATACCGATTGGAGTTTGTTCCAGCGACTGACCCAGCGGGTTGTCCTTGAGGATTTTGACCAGAAGGTCGCGGTCCATGGATGGGTCGGAGGTGCCAAGGATCTGACCCTCCAGGTCGTTGATGTCGGTGATGGCTACTTTGATACCGCCCAGACACTGGGACATCTTCTGTGCAGTTTCGTCCGGCTGCGCAGGACCCAGAACGACATATTCATTGTACGGCGGCAGGGTGTAGTCGCAAGGACCGTCGATGGAGCGTGCTTTGTATCCGGCAATGGTGTAGAACCAGCCGCGTTTGTGGAACAGCTTGCCCACCGCAGAAACAGCAGCAGCAAACAGAATCCTTGGAGTACCGCATTCCTGCAGCGCCATCTCCATCGTTTCCGGGATGCCCAGACCGATGCCGTATGGAGTTTTGAGGACAAATTTGCACAGGAATTTTGCCAGCGGGCGCGGGTGGATGTCCTTCATCGGGATGGCGCGGCGCTGGGTGCAGGCAACTGCCTTTTCGGTCATAAAGACGATGTCGTCCGGCTGGGCGTATGGCTTGGCATACTTTTCGATGACCTGACATACATCATCCTTATCGGTGATGACATGGGTGCGGATTGCAAGACGCTGGTATGAAACGCCATCCACCTGGATGACCTCATTCTTTCCTTCATTTACGATATAGCTTTCTTCGCTCATTTTTCACAGTCCTTTCAAAGACGGATGCACGGTTTAGGCGTATCCTTTTCCAGACAGACCTCGGTCGCCTGTAAACATATCCTTATTTTACCCCAAAAAAAAGATAAACTCAATATTGTGGGGAAATTTTATCGACAGTTTGTCAAAGGCGGCAATTTGTGTACGACAGGCGGTGGATTTGTGTATCAATCTGCCAACGACCCGGCAGAATTGGACCATAAAAAATTGCGACGAATGAAAAAAGTCTCTTTTCATCCACAGGGATGTGTTATATAATTAAAAAAGCGAAGAGAAAGGTCCGGGAGGAAAAGCAAGATGGTGTTTTCAAATCTGTTTTTTATTTATCTGTTTTTGCCGTTGAATCTGATTTTATATTTTATATCGTCCAACAAAACCTGGCGCAATGGGGTGCTGTTGGCTTTTTCCCTCTTTTTTTATGCGTGGGGAGAGCCGGTGTGGGTGTTTATGCTGATGCTCACCGCCTTTCTGGATTACACCTGGGCAAGGTGTATCGAATATTTTCGCCTGAGCGGGCAGAGTCGCCGGATGAAGCTGGCGCTGGCAGCCTCGCTGCTGTTTGATTTAGGGATGCTGGGCGTTTTTAAGTACAGCGGGTTTTTTGTGGAGAATTTGAATCTTCTGACCGGTCTTTCTCTGCCGGTTCCGCAGATTTCTCTGCCCATCGGTATCTCCTTTTATACCTTTCAAACCATCAGCTATGTGCTGGATGTCTACCGCGGGCAGGTGCCGGCGCAGAAAAGCTACTGCAAATATTTGATGTACCTGTCGAGCTACCATCAGCTGGTGGCAGGACCGATTGTGCGGTACAGCGATGTGGCAGCACAGATTGAGGAGCGCCACACCACCCCGCAGGACATGAGCGAGGGCATCACTCGCTTTTGCATCGGCTTGACTAAAAAGGTGGTGGTTGCCAATGTGGCAGGCAAACTGGTGGAGCAGTATCTGAATGCGCCTTTGCAGGAGCTTTCGGTAGCGGGCGCGTGGTTTGGGGTTCTGCTCTATTCCATCCAGCTCTATTATGATTTTTCTGCCTATTCGGATATGGCAATCGGGCTGGGCAGGATGTTTGGATTTCATTATCACACCAACTTCAACTACCCGTATCTTGCCAAATCGGTCACCGATTTTTGGCGCAGGTGGCATATTTCACTGGGCAGCTTCTTTCGGGACTATGTTTACATCCCGCTGGGCGGCAACCGCAGGCACCAGCTGCTGAATATCAGCGTGGTATGGCTGCTGACCGGACTGTGGCATGGCGCCAGTTGGAACTTTGTGCTGTGGGGAGCTTTTTATGGAATCCTGCTGATGGTGGAAAAGCTGGGACTGCTGCGCTGGCTGCAAAGGATACCGGCGGTGTTTTCCCATCTGTATCTGCTGTTTATCACCTTGATTGGCTGGACCCTCTTTTACACCACCGACCTGAGCCGTCTGGCAGGCTATTTTCAGGTGATGTTCGGCGGGTCGGGTAATCCGCTGACCGACCCGCAGCTTTCCATCACCTTTGCAAATCACCTCTTCTGGCTGCTGGCAGCGCTGCTGTTCTGTCTGCCGCTGACCCAGTGGTGCAAGAATCATCTGGAGAACTGGGTGGCACAGGACGGCAGAGGGCAGGGCAGACAGGCGCTTGTTTCCATCGGGACAGCGATGATGAATGTAGCGCTGCTGCTGGTGTGTACAGCGCTTCTGGTAGGGGACAGCTACAATCCGTTTTTATATTTCCGTTTTTGATGGCGTTAATCACCGGTCAAGGCGCTGCCAGGCAAAGGCAGTTGCCCTGTCGGTGGAAATAAGGAGGAACTATGAAACAATCAAACCGCTCTCAGCAGCTGTATCTGGTCAACGTCAGTGTGGTGATTATGTTGCTGGTCCTGGTGGGAATCCTGGCAGTCGTTCTGCCCAAGCCCACCGTTTCCGAGGTGGAAAAAAGAGAGCTTGCAGCAAAGCCCCAGTGGAGCCTGCGCAGCTGGTTTTCCGGCGAGTATGCCGAGCAGTACGATGCCTACTATGCCGACACCTTTCCGCAGAGGGAGCAGCTGGTGTCGCTGGTATCGAAGCTGGAACAGATGCAGGGTGTTCACCCGGATGATGTCCGCATCCATCCGGCAGGAGGAAATGCTCAGCAAAGCCAGCAACTGCCGCAGCCTGAGCCGGAAGCTGAGCAGGAGCCACAGCAAGAGCTGGCAGAAGAGCCGCAGTCCCCGACAGTTGACTATGACGCTTACAGCGACCCGAATGCACCGGGAAACGGCTTGAGCGAGCAGGGAACCGCAGGCGAGCAGGTGGGCAGCCTGTTTTTGTACCGCAATATGGGGATGCAGATTTTCGGCTCCAGTCAAACGTTGTCGGAAGAGTATGCGCGGGTCATCAGCTCCTATGCCCAGCAGCTGAATGGGGTACAGGTGTACAATCTGATTGCACCGACCTCCATCGAATTTTATCTGCCGGAAAAATATCAGGGCATTGCAAGCAGCGAGCGGGAAAATATCGACTTTGTGGCACAGCAGATGAGCGACAAGGTCATATCGGTGGATGCATACAGCCAGATTGAAAAGAATCGGGAGGATTACCTGTATTTCCGCACCGACCACCACTGGACGGCGCGCGGCGCTTATGAGGCATACATCGCCTTCTGCAAATCGGCAGGGTTGACCCCGGTTTCGCTCGAGGAGATGGAGCATCAGCAGATTGACGGATTTTTGGGTACCTTTTACAGTCAGACCCACGACAGTCAGCTGGCACAGACACCGGATTTTGTGGAATACTTTGTTCCGCCGGTTCAAACGACCACCACCCGCTATCAAACGGGTGCGCCGTTTACGCCGATTGACAGCAGCATCTTTGCTTCCTATGCAACCGGCGGACAGAACACATACAGCGTTTTTCTGCACGGGGATTTTCCGTTGACCCACATCCAGACGGACAACCGCACCGGCAGAAAGATCCTTCTGGTCAAAGAATCTTACGGGAATGCCTTTGCTCCCTTTTTAGCCTGCAACTTCGATGAGGTCTATATTGTGGACCAGCGGTATTTTGAACTGGGTCTGGTCGATTTTGTCAAGGAACATGGTATCACCGACCTGCTGTTTTTAAACAACATCTTTGCAGTCAATACCGATGTGCGCATCCGGGAACTCAGCCGCATCCAAAACCAGAGCTATCAGCCGATTTCTCAACAGCCGGTACAGCAGCCGACCCAGCAGCCGCAGGAAATCGAGAAAGAGGAGGAAGAGCAGATAGAGGAAATGAGCAATCAATCGAAAGAACAGGCAGAGAAGCAGGAGAACGAAACACCGTCAAAGCCGTCCAAAACAGGTGAGGTACCCAGAAGACTGGGTCGCAGAGAGTAAGCAGAGAAGAAAAGAGGAGGGATAGGATGCACAGGATGATCAAACGGCTGGGAGCAGTAGCAGTAATCTTCTTGCTCCTTTCTGGATGTACACAACAGGCGGTGCAGAAGGAGCAGGAGGAACAGCCGCGGACGATGTCGATGGTGATTGCCTCCGATGCACCGACGAGCATCCAACTGGCAGCGCAGGAATTTGCCAACCGTCTGGCATACTATTCAGATGGGGAACTGGAGGTTTTATTGAGTGCCAGCGACCAGCTGGATGCTGTGCTGACAGCGGACGACACCCAGTTTGCTTTTGTGGAAAACGAGCGGTTGAGCAAAACCATCGAGCCACTGGAAACCTTTACCCTGCCCTTCTTTTTTCAGGATGCCGATTATCTGTTCAGCGGGCTGAATTCCGAGCGCACCCGCAGGCAGCTCAATCGTCTGTTGGAAGAGGAGTATCCGATGGAAATTAAACTGTCAGTGGTGTACGGCTACGAGGATTTGGCAGCGGATGCAACGGTTGATTTGACCGATTTTCGCAAACGCTATCCATTGGCGGTTACCCGCTCCTTCTTCTCACAGGAGCAGCAGCAGGAGATTAGCGCGCTGGAAATCGAAGGGGAAGAGCCGTTCCAGATGCTGCTGGATAAAGAGGTGGAAATTGCGCCGGTGGAGCTGAGCGAGCTTGTGCAGGCGGTGCAGAACCGGGATGACACACTGGTGCTGCTGGAAAGCAGCCATCGGCTCAAACCGGCATATCTGATGATGCAAAAGGGACTGTACGAGCAGCTGACGCCCAAGCAGCAGGCGGCGGTGGAGCAGGCGGTGGTGATGGCGTGCGGGTATTGCCGCACCGTTGCCGACCAAAACCGTCAGGAGAACCTGGAGCAGCTGCGGCAGCTGGGTGTGCGGATGGAGTCAGTCAACCGGGAAAAGTATCTTGCGCTACTGGCAGACATCTACCAGTATGATGCGGGCAATATGCTCTATCGACCGGATGCCGAGCTGGACCAGATGGTGCGCAGCGATGCGGTCAAATACAGTGTTTCTTAAAAGGGAAGGGGGCTACGGCTCTCCTTCTTTTTGAATTTGCCGATATTTTTGATAAAAGAAGATGCCAACCAGCACCAGACAGGGCATCAGCAGCCCGCCTGCGATGCCGAACAGGCGCAAGCCGGCATAGATGCTCAGCAAGGTTACCAGCGGCGGCAGACCGATGCTTTTTCCCACCAACTTTGGCTCCAACAGGCTGCGGAGCAGGTTGATGGCAAGATACAACAGCAGCAGCCCAAATCCCAGCAGGCGGTTGCCTTGAAAGAGAGAGAAAACCGCCCAGGGAATCAGGATAAAGCCGATGCCGATGACCGGCAGCAGGTCCAGCAGGGAGGTCAGCAGAGCAATCGGGAAAAAGTTTTGGACACCCAGCAGCCACAGACCGAAGGAAAGCGCAGAGAAGGTCACCGCCATTAAAATCAGGTAGGCTCTTGCTATGCAAAACAGGATAGAAAAGAGAAAGCGCTTCATCTCATAGGCAAGCGAGCGCAGCGAGGGCGGAAGCAGGCGGAGCAGAAACTGGGTCACACGCGGGTAGTCCAGCGAGATAAAGCTGGAACAGAGGATGGTGACCACCACGCCAAAGAAAAAATGAGGCGTACAGGCAGCAAAAGAGGTACAGCACTTCAGCAGGGAAGAGGACAGGGAAGCGGACAGCTGGGCAGCGGCTGCGGAAAAGCTTTGCCGCCACAGGGCGACGGTTTGGGCAAGGTCGGGAGAAAAGCGGGACAAAAAACGGCTGAGCCATTCGAAAAAATCAGCAATGGCAGGCAGAAAAATCGTCCGATAAAGCTGAGGGGCGCGTGCTGTCAGGGAGGAAAGCCAGCTCCACAGCAGCAGGAGCGCCAGCCAGACCAGCAGACCCAAAAGCAGGTAGAACAGGGTCATCACAAAGGCGGCAGCGCGGCGCCGACGCAGATGCAGCTTTTGGGAAAAGAGCAGCGACACCGGACGAAGCAGGGCAGCGATTGCCAGCCCAAGCCAGAAGGGAAGGGTGGCAGGCAGGAAAAAACGCAGGACCAGCCAGCCAAGGAAAAGCAAACTGCCGGCTGCCAGAGCAATCGTAATCAACTTGCGTGCGGCTTTCATCCCGTTTCCCCCTTCACAGTTTCAATGTTTTGTGTCCATTAGTGTGCCCGGAGCGGATTGAAAGGATGAAAGAGAAATATTTCCCGGGAAAAACTTCCTGAATTGGGGAAAAAGCGAAAATTTCCCGGGGAATTATTTTCCGGGAAATGATTTTTGAAAGCAGCGAAGAATATGGCAAATCAAAAAATCTGAGTTGACAAACAAAACAAAACGTGGTAGATTAAAGTATACCCAAAAGTCAATACCACATAAATCGATGAGAAGGAAGTAAAACGACCAGCGCACTCACAGAGAGCCGGCGGCAGCTGAAAGACCGGCAGAAAGCGGGATCGACAAGGTAGCCTTTGAGAGTATGCCGAACAGCGGGAGGACCGCTCAGTAGACCATAACGGCTGAACCCCGTTACCGGTTCGGGGTGTTTTTTTAAGCACCTGCCGAGTGGGCAGAATCCTCTGCCAAAAAAGGTGGTACCGCAGGAAATGATCTCCTGTCCTTTGTATAACAGCAAAGGACGGGAGTTTTTTTATTTCCCAAAACATTTATTTTTAGATACGCAAATACACAAGGAGGAAACACCATGAAAGAACTTTCCAAGGTTTACGACCCGAAACAGGTTGAGGACCGCACCTATCAGTTCTGGCTGGACGGCGGTTATTTTCACGCTGAACCAAACCCGGACAAAAAACCGTACACCATCGTAATCCCGCCACCGAACATCACCGGTCAGCTGCACATGGGACACGCGCTGGATGAAACCTTGCAGGACATCCTCATCCGCTTCCGCCGGATGCAGGGCTATGAGACCCTCTGGCTGCCGGGCACCGACCACGCTTCCATTGCAACCGAGGCAAAGATTGTAAACGCAATGAAGGAAGAGGGTCTGACCAAGGAGGATTTGGGCAGAGAAGGCTTCCTGGAGCGCGCATGGGAATGGAAGCGCAAATACGGCGGAAGAATCATCGAGCAGCTCAAAAAACTCGGTTCCTCCTGCGACTGGGAGAGAGAACGCTTCACCCTCGATGAAGGATGCTCGCAGGCAGTCAAAGAGGTCTTTGTCAACCTTTACAACAAAGGCTTGATTTATCAGGGCGAGCGCATCATCAACTGGTGCCCGCACTGCATGACCTCCATCTCGGATGCAGAGGTTGAATATGAGGAGCAGGCAGGACATTTCTGGCATCTGCGCTACCCGCTCAGCGACGGCAGCGGAGAGGTCATCCTGGCAACCACCCGCCCGGAAACGATGCTGGGCGATACCGCTGTTGCTGTTAACCCGAAGGATGAACGTTACCAGAAGCTGATTGGCAAAACCGTCATCCTGCCGCTGGTCAACCGTGAGATTCCGATTGTCGGTGATGACTATGTCGATATGGAATTTGGTACCGGTGTTGTAAAAATCACTCCGGCACACGACCCGAACGACTATGAGGTTGGACGCCGCCACGACCTGCCAATCCTCAAGGTGATGAACGACGATGCCACCATGACCGCTGCCTGCGGCAAATATGCAGGTATGGAGCGCTATGAGGCAAGAAAAGCCATCGTGAAGGATTTGGAAGAGCAAGGCTATCTGCTGAAGGTGGAGGACCACACCCACAATGTAGGAACCTGCTACCGCTGCGGCACCACCGTTGAACCGATGGTTTCCAAACAGTGGTTCGTCAAGATGGAGCCGCTGGCAAAACCGGCAATCGACGTTGTCCGCAACGGACAGATCAAGCTCATCCCGGAGCGTATGGACAAGACCTACTATAACTGGATGGAAAACATCAAAGACTGGTGTATCTCCCGTCAGCTGTGGTGGGGTCATCGCATCCCGGCGTACTACTGCGAAAGCTGCGGAGAGGTCGTCGTTGCCAAGGAAACTCCGTCTGTTTGTCCGAAGTGCGGCAGCACCCACCTGCATCAGGATGAGGACACCCTGGACACCTGGTTCAGCTCGGCACTGTGGCCGTTCTCTACTCTGGGTTGGCCAAACAACACCGAGGAGCTCAAATACTTCTACCCGACCAGCACCCTGGTCACCGGCTATGACATCATCTTCTTCTGGGTAGCCAGAATGATTTTCTCCGGCTTGGAACACATGGGCGACATCCCGTTCAACACCGTTTTGTTCCACGGTCTGGTTCGCGATGCCCAGGGCAGAAAGATGAGCAAATCGCTCGGCAACGGTATCGACCCGCTGGAGATCATCGACCAGTACGGTGCAGATGCGCTGCGCTTCACTCTTGCCACCGGCAACACACCGGGCAACGATATGCGCTTCAGCGATGAAAAGGTCATCGCCAGCCGCAACTTTGCCAACAAGATTTGGAACGCTTCCCGCTTTGTTCTGATGAACCTCAAGGACGAGCAGATGGATTTGGCTCTGCCGCTCGACCAGCTTGCCATCGAGGACAAATGGGTGCTGACCAAGTACAACACCCTGGTCAAAGAGGTCACCGATAACCTTGAGAAGTTTGAGCTGGGCATTGCGGTCAGCAAGCTGTACGATTTTATCTGGGATGTTTTCTGCGACTGGTATGTTGAGCTGGCAAAATCCCGCCTGTGGGAAGACGGAGCCGAAGCAGAGGTCGCCAGAAAGGTTCTGGTTTATGTGATGGGCAACACCCTCAAGCTGCTGCATCCGTTCATGCCGTTCATCACCGAGGAAATCTGGCAGGCGCTGCCGCATGAAGGCGAAAGCATCATGGTTTCTCAGTGGCCGGTTTATGAGGAAAGCCTCAACTTTGCAGCCGAGCAGGCAGAGTTTGAAAAGGTGATGGATGCCATCAAGGCAGTCCGCGCCCGCCGCAGCGAGATGAATGTACCTCCGTCCAAAAAGGCTACCCTGTACATCGAAACCGCTTCGCAGGAAATCTTTAATCTTTCCACCCCGTTCCTGACCCGTCTGGCATGGGCAGATGAGATCATCCTGAGCACACCGGATGACCCGAACGGCTGCGTTCAGGTCATCACCGACAGCGCAAAGGTTTATATGCCGCTGTCGCAGCTGGTGGACCGCGACAAGGAGATTGCCCGCTTGACCAAGGAGAAACAGGCTTGTGAAAAGGATATTGCTTTCCTCTCCGGCAAGCTGAACAACCCTGGCTTTGTGGCAAAGGCTCCCGAGAAGGTCATCAACGACCAGAAAGCCAAGCTGGAAAAAGCACAGGAACTGCTGGCAAAGATTGAATCGAGCCTGGCAGCTTTCAACAACTAAACCGTGTAATTGTGGAAAAAAAGCGCCGGAACGCGGATGCGTTCCGGCGCTTTTGTGCTGTTTTAGAGACTAATTTTAAAGGAATATTCCTCTCCGTTGTACTCAAAGTCGCCCGAAAACCAGAGTCCACTGTTGTTAGAACGGACAGATCGGGTGAGCCGCAGGTCAGTTGCAAACTCACTGCCCTCAAAGGAGACGGGTTGCAGACCCTTGCCGTAGATTTGCGTGTTGCGCACGGTGATGTTTTCTGCCGTTTCGTAGGAGAGGGTGAAGCGGTGGATGCGCAAGCCGTTGCCCTGCTTTGTATAGTCGTAGGTAAAGACTCCTTTGATGATGCCCTCCTCCGGCAGGTCATAGGAGTAATCAGAAGGGAGAACGTAGAAGGCTCCCTTGCAGATGGTGTCCTCCTCAAACTCATAGACACGAACGCGGTGGGCGGGGAGAGCATTGTAGCGGGTTTCCACAAAAATAGTGTCCGGTTTGTCCGGGTTGCCCGGTGTGTCGTCGAAAACAGTCTCAAAGGAGAGGGGGTTGGTGTCGTAGTCCACTTGCTCTGCTTTGGAACAGCCGCTCAAACAAAACAGCACAGCCAGCAGGAGAGCAACAGTACGGGTCCATTTTTTCAACATCATTTCACCTTGCCTTTCCGACAGATTTCAATGGTTTCTTTTCTCCACTTTATCATATTGCTTCATACAATTCAATAGATATAGAAAAAATCAATCAGGGAAAAATACAGACCTTTTATCATATTTCCTCTTTGGGGATAGGGTTAGATGCGTCCTTCCATCGAATAGGTTTCACCTTGGTAGGTCACAGTAGCTGTTAGAGTGAGAGATGACTGTAAATCACTTACTTCGATTGGAGGAACTTGGTCAAAGTTGGCAGTGATGGTGAGGATGCCATCCTTTTCTTCGATGGTCAGCGGAATATTCTGATTTTTCAGACGGAAAAGGTCGTGATGGCTGAGCTTCAGGTCACTGAGCTGACATTCTCCCAGCTCCACCTGCATCGAGAAGGATTGTAGATGAAAGTGCCCGTCCTTGTTCCGTTCGCTGCCTTTCAAGTCGTAGATACCACGCAGAACATAGCGGTCCAGACCGACGCCTACCACGCTGTACGGAGGTTCGATGAGAAAGAAACTGCCCTCAATGAGAACTTGCTCAAAAAAGTAAAAGCTCTTGAAGAGACAGGAGTCAGTACCGTTGCCCGAGGGGATGGTGTCGTTCGGGTCGCTGTCCGGCGGGAAGGGAGTTTCCACCGTCGGGTTGTCCAGCGCATAGTAGAATTGCTGCTGGAAGCGTTCGTCCAAATCGTCTGAGAGCCATTCGGGGTGGTAGTAGTACTCGGGGACCGTAAATTCCGCGTTGTTTTTTTCCTTCTCCGCTTTGGAGCAGCCGTTCAAACAAAACAGCACAGCCAGCAGGAGAGCAACAGTACGGGTCCATTTTTTCAACATCATTTCACCTTGCCTTTCCGACAGATTTCAATGGTTTCTTTTCTCCACTTTATCATATTGCTTCATACAATTCAATAGATATAGAAAAAATCAATCGGGGGGGGTACAAACGTAGAAATTCGATTTTTCTCTTCTTTCTGTCGCCGCTTTTGATGGGACAGGAAAAGGGAGCAGTATCCTTTGCAGGGGAGAAAAGGGAATTTTGATTATGGAATCTATACAAACAGCTTGCACAAAGCACCGGTACAGTTGTATAATAAAGATGCAAATGAAAAGCAGGAATTTGGATTTTTGCTTACAAGATAGAATCAGGAGGAAGATCATCATGCGCGCATACGAAAGATTGCTGCACTATGTCAGCTTTGGCACCCAGTCCGACCACACATCCGAAACCGTTCCATCCACCGCAAGCCAGAAGGTGCTGGCTGCCGACCTGGTGGAGGAGATGAAGAAAATCGGCATTGCCGACGCCTTTGTGGATGACAAGGGCTATGTCTACGGCAGCATTCCTGCCACCAAGGGCAAGGAGGACAAACCGGTCATCGGCTTTATCGCTCACATGGACACCGCGGAGGATGCTTCCGGTGACAACATCCGGGCAAAGGTAGTCGAGTATAACGGCGGCGACATCCTGCTCAACGAAGAAAAGCAGATTTACCTGACCGAGAAGGAATATCCTTCCATCAAAAAATATGTCGGTCAGCACCTGATGGTCACCGACGGCACCACCCTGCTGGGTGCAGATGACAAAGCCGGCGTAGCGGAGATTATGACGATGGCAGAACAGCTGCTCAACGACCCGACCATCGAGCATGGAAAAATCTGCATCGGTTTTACCCCGGACGAGGAGATTGGTCGCGGCGCCAACTACTTTGACGTCAAAGGCTTCGGCGCACAGTTTGCCTACACCGTCGACGGCGGCGAGCTGGGCGAGCTGGAATATGAAAACTTCAACGCCGCTTCTGCCAACGTGCAGGTCAACGGTCTGAGCATCCACCCGGGTTCTGCAAAGAACGCAATGCTCAACGCCTCCCTGCTGGCGATGGAGTTCCATCAGATGCTGCCGGTCGAGCAGAATCCGCGCTACACCGAAGGCTACGAGGGCTTCTTCCATCTGAGCGAGATGAAGGGTCATGTGGAGCAGGCGGAGCTGGATTATATCATCCGCGACCACGACGCTGCAAAATATGAGCAGAAAAAACAGGTGATGCAGGAAATTGCAGACTACCTCAACCACAAATACGGCGAAGGCACCTTTGTGCTGACCATCAGCGACTCCTACCGCAATATGAAGGAGATGGTACAGCCGCATATGCACCTGATTGACAACGCAAAGAAAGCATTTGCACAGTGCGGCGTAGAGGCGCAGACCGTTCCGATTCGCGGCGGCACAGACGGCGCAAGACTGTCCTACATGGGCCTGCCTTGTCCGAACCTGTCCACCGGCGGTCACAACTTCCACGGTCGCTTTGAATATATTCCGGTCGAAGCGATGGACAAGATGGTAGAAACCCTGATCAACATTTCTAAAATCTACGCTGAATAACGGGGTATCGCACCTCGTTTTATGCACGAAGCTTTGCAGGGGAAATGAAAATTTTGCACCCGCAAGCTGCCTTGAATAAAAAATTTTCGTCCACCTTTTTTAAAAGGTGGCGGGTGTTCAGCGGGCAGCGCCTGCTGGTCGACGGGAATTTTATTTTTGCTGCATATATACGAACGAATTCAATCATGCGGGAGGGATTGCCTTGGGCACTCCAAAAACAAATGCGATGCGGATTCTGGAAAAGGAAAAGATTTCCTACCAGATGCACACCTATGATGCCTCCGATGGGCAGATCGACGGCGCTGCCGTTGCCCGCAAGGTGGGGATGGACCCTGCCAAGGTGTTCAAAACGCTGGTGACCCAGGGACACAGCGGAAACTATTTTGTCTGTGTGTTGCCGGTGGAGCACGAGCTAAACTTAAAAAAGGCAGCCAAGGTGTTTGGAGAAAAATCGCTGGAGATGATTCCGGTTGCCAAAATCAATGCGGTCACCGGATACATCCGCGGCGGCTGCTCTCCCATCGGGATGAAGAAAAGCTACCGGACGGTCTTTGACTGCTCGGCACAGCAGCAGGAAACGATGGTGGTCAGCGGGGGAAAGATTGGTTTTCAGATTGAAGCCAAGCCTGACGACCTGCTCAAAGCCTGCGGCGGTGTCTATGCGGATATTTTGGCAGAGTAACAGAAGATGCAGCACCAAAGGAGGAAACGGATGGAAGAGATTTGCAGACTGGGCAAGGAATCCCTGAAAGAAATCGTGGCATTTGACTGCCTTTGCTTTCCGACCGACTTTTGGCAGCAAGAAGACTGGGAGAATTTGCTGAAAGATGAACGTGCCATCTACTATGCTTTGCTGGACGGCGAGCAAATTGTCGCAGGGCTGTTTCTCTACAACTGGCAGGGAAAGCGGGACTATGTCAAAATCATGAATTTTGCAGTGGACCAAAACTGGCGCAGACAGGGCTTGGGAGAGCGGCTGCTGCGTTACGCCGAGCAGGAGATGAGACAGTTTGGGATGACAAAGTTCTGCGGAGAAACCAGAGCGTCCAATGATGCCATGCAGCGGCTGTTTACAAAGTGTGGCTATCGGCTGGAGTGGGTCGAGGAAAATTACTACCAGCATCCCGACGAAAGTGCATACAAATATATCCTGCAATAAGATGAGAAAAAGCAATAGACGCAGACCAAACGGTCTGCGCCTATTTGTTATAGAAAAAAGTTTTTGCAATGACTTATTTTTTAGCTTCCTTTGCCCAGCTGTCTTTAAGTCCGACAATCTGGTTAAAGACGCCTTCATCCTTGCTGTCTTTGCAGAAGTAGCCGGTGCGGACAAACTGGAATTTGTCGCCCGATTTTGCCTCTGCCAGAGCTGGCTCCAGCTTGCAGTTGTGCAGCTCGGTCAGCGAGTTCGGGTTGAGGTAGTCCAGATAGTTGGTGCCTTCCGGTACGTCGTTGACATTTTCCAAGGTGAACAGGTAGTCATACAGACGAACGGTAGCATCGATGGCATATTTTGCGGATACCCAGTGGATAGTGCCTTTGATCTTTCTGCCGTCAGCCGGGTTGCCGTTGCCGGTTTCCAGGTCAGCGGTGCAATGCAGCTCGACGATGTTGCCCTGCTCGTCCTTGATGATTTCATTGCATTTTACAATGTAAGCGCCCATCAGACGAACCTCGCCGTCCGGTTTCATGCGGAAGAACTTCGGAGGCGGTACCTCGGCAAAGTCGTCGGCATCAATGTACAGCTCGCGGGTGAACGGAACTGCTCTGACACCGGCTTCCTCATTTTTCGGGATGTTTGGCAGCTCGAAGGTTTCTTCCTTGTCTTCCGGGTAGTTGGTGATGACCACTTTAATCGGGTGCAGGACAGCTACGCGGCGCTGTGCGGTGGTGTTCAGCTCGTCGCGGATGCAGTGCTCCAGCAGACCGATGTCAACGATGCTGTATGCTTTGGCTACGCCGGCTTTTTTAACAAATTCGTTGATAGCAGTCGGGGTGTAGCCGCGGCGGCGCAGACCACAGATGGTAGGCATTCTCGGGTCATCCCAGCCGTCCACCTTTTTGGTTTCCACCAGCTCGCGCAGGTAGCGTTTGCTCATGACAGTGTGGGTGACGTTCAGGCGGGCAAACTCGTACTGATGCGGTTTGTGCTCAAAGCCGATGTTGTCCACTACCCAGTCGTACAGAGGGCGGTGGTTCTCAAATTCGATGGAGCACAGCGAATGGGTGATGCCTTCAAGTGCGTCCTGAATCGGATGTGCATAGTCGTACAGCGGATAGATGCACCATTTGTCGCCCTGTCTGTGATGATGTGCGCGCACAATGCGGTAGATTGCCGGGTCGCGCAGGTTCATGTTCGGGGACGCCATGTCGATTTTAGCGCGCAGGGTGTGGCTGCCGTCCGGGAACTCGCCGTTCTTCATCCGCTCAAACAGGTCAAGGTTTTCCTCCACCGAGCGGTTGCGGTACGGGCTTTCCTTGCCGGGTTCGGTCAGGGTGCCGCGGTACTCGCGCATTTCGTCGGCGCTCAGGTCATCGACGTAAGCTTTGCCTTCGCGGATGAGCTTGAGGGCAAATTCATAACATTGATCAAAGTAGTCCGAGCCGTAGTAGATGCCGCCGGTCGGCTCTGCACCCAGCCAGCGCAGGTCCTCTTCGATGGATTTTACATACTCGTCATCCTCGCGGACCGGGTTGGTGTCGTCAAAGCGCAGATTAAACAGACCGTGGTATTTCTGTGCGGTACCGGAGTTGATCCAGATGGCTTTTGCCGAACCGATGTGCAGGTAGCCGTTTGGTTCCGGTGGAAAACGGGTGTGGATTTCTTTTACACGACCCTCTGCCAGGTCGCTGTCGATAATATCATGGATAAAATTCGATACATTTTCGGTATCCAGGATTTTTTCATCAGCCATGAAAAGTCAGTCCTTTCAAAAATTGATAGCGGAAAAATTTATCGGTTGCTCAACAGTTCGATTGCCTGTGCAAGGCGCTGCTGGCAGACCTCCTCGCCCAGAATCTGCATCACGCTGCACAGGTCCGGGGAGTTGGTGCGTCCGGTGATGGCAAGGCGGATGACCTGACTGACATCGCCGACGTGACCTTTGTACTGGTCCGGGTTTTTCTTGTAATCCTTTGGTTTAGCAGCGAAGCCCAGCGATTCGCCCAGCTCGCGCACCTTGTTGAACCAGGTTTCTCCATCGTCCGCAGGGGAGTAGAGGGAACGGTACTGGGTCAGGATGTCCAGTGCATCCTGGGTGCTGACATTTTCCGGGTACTCGCTGGCAGCGGTGAACAGCTCCTCATAGAAGAAGGCAACATAATCCTTGACCTCGCTCCAGATGGCGATGTCCTTTCTTGGCTTGGCGCCGCCGCGTCCGATGGCAAAAATGGCTTTTGCCTTCTGCTCATCTGCGGTGAGCAGGGTGTACAGCTGCGGGTCGAAGTCTTTTGCCCATGCGGTGACCTCATCATATACCTGGTCTGCGCTCATCACCGAGATGGTGTTTTTGCTGACATCCTTGAGCTTGTCGATGTCGAACAGCGAACCGCTGTTGCCCATCTTCTTGGTGGTAAACTGGAAATCGCCCATCGGAGCGGTCGGGTTAGCAAGACGCCAGTCCTCGAAGTTGGAGTTTAACAGGGTCATCAGGTACTCCAGCACCGATGGCACCGGATAGCCCTCTGCATTGTAGAAGTCGAGCGCCAGCTCCGGGTCCTTTCTCTTGGAAAGTTTGCGTTTGGAGCCGCCGTCCATCTTCATCAGCTGGGCGGTGTGGACATATTTTGGAGCCTTCCAGCCCATCGTGCGGAACAGCTGGAGGTGGATATTCAAAGTAGCCAGCCACTCTTCGCCGCGGACAACGTGGGTGGTGCCCATGAAGTGGTCGTCGATGATGTGGGCAAAGTGGTAGGTCGGGATGCCGTCGGATTTGAGCAGTACAATATCCTGATCGTTTTCAGGCAGCTCGATGTCACCCTTGACCAAATCGCGGTGAACAAAGCGTTTGTTCGGGTCGCCCGGGCTTCTGAAGCGCAGGACATACGGCTTGCCTGCCTGGATGTTTTCTTCAATCTCTTCCAGAGTCAGGTCGCGGCATTTTGCCCACTGACCGTAGTAGCCGAAGTTGATCTTCATCTCCTGCTGCTTTTCGCGCATGGCGGTCAGTTCTTCCTCGGTGCAGAAGCATGGGTAAGCCATTCCCTGTTCTACCAGCACCTTGGCAAAGGTCTGGTAGATTTTGGCGCGCTGGCGCTGGCGGTAAGGACCATAGGCACCGTTGTCGCCCTCGATGGTAGCACCCTCGTCAAAGTTTAAGCCGTAGTGGTTAAAGACGCGTATGATGGTTTCCACGCCGCCCTCTACTGCACGCTTGAGGTCGGTGTCCTCGATGCGCAGGAAGAAAACGCCGCCGCTCTGGTGAGCAAGACGTTCACTGACGATGGCGCTGAACAGGTTGCCTAAATGCATAAAGCCGGTTGGGCTGGGTGCGATTCGGGTGACCTTTGCGCCTTCCGGCAGGTTGCGTGGTGGGTACATCGCTTCGATGTCTGCCGGTGTGGTGGTAATATCTGGAAAAAGCAGTTGTGCAAGACGCTGGTAATCCATTTGTATAATCTCTCCTTTTATGAAAACGCCGCCTTTGGACAAGCCAAAACAGCATGGATTTATATAGATAAAATCGGGGATTTATAGATACTAGGATACCACAAAATCTGGATGAATAAAAGGGTTTTGCCCAAATTTACCCTTTTCTTCCACCAAAAAAGCGAAGGACTTTGCAGGAAGTCCTTCGCTTTGGTTTAAAAAATGGGAGAAGAGGGGGATTATTCCACCACGATCAAGTCTTTGGTGTAGCGGTTGAGCACCTCGCAGCCATCCTCGGTGACCAGCACCAGGTCCTCAATGCGAACGCCAAAGTTTCCGGGCAGATAGATGCCGGGCTCGATGGAAAAGACCATGCCGGGACGGGCGATGGTTTCGCTTTCGGAGGATACCGGCGGACGCTCGTGCTCCTTCATGCCGATGCTGTGTCCGGTGCGGTGGGTGAAGTATTCTCCATAGCCGGCATCTTCGATGACCTTGCGCGCTGCCAGGTCAAATTCCTTGAAGGCAACGCCCGGCTTGATGATGGCGATGGCAGCTTCGTTTGCACGGCGGACCGTTTCATAGACCTTGCGCTGTTCTTCGCTGACCGAGCGGTAGAAGATGGTGCGGGTCATATCGCACCAGTAGTGACCAAAAGGAGCGCCGATGTCCAGAACGATGCTGTCGCCCGGCTGCAAAACGGTGGAGTCGGCATCGTGGTGCGGGTCGGCTCCATTTTTGCCCATGCCTACGATGGAAAATCCAAGAGAATTGCATCCGTGTTCCTTAAAGAAGTTTTCTACCTTGGTGGAAAGCTCGCGCTCGGTTGCGCCTTCGTGTACAGCATGGATGACCATATCCATGCAGGCGTCGTTGATGCGGGAAGCGTTGCGCATCAGCTCGCGCTCCTCTTCATCCTTGTACATGGTAGCCTGTTCGACCGGCAGCGAACCCATGACCGGCTGTACGTCGGGACGGTGTGCCATCAGACCAATCAGGAAGCGGCTGGGCCAGGTTTCGTCGATGCCCAGTTTGCCGGGCTGCACGCTCTGTGCCAGCTGGGCAACCGGATCGTCGCTGTCGGTGTGTTCCACCAGTTCCATCCCTTCCTGCGGCTGTACGCCAAACAGCTTGTTTCCAAAGAAGGTGACTTTGCCGCTGCTGTGGATGTACACCGCCATCATTCTCTCCAGCGGTGCGACCCAGATTCCGGTCAGATAGTAGACAGGTTCGGTTTCAGTGACAATGATCTGCTCCAGACCCGCTTTTTTCATGTTTTCCAAAACCTGCTGCAATCTTTTTTGATTCATATTAACATCCTCCCTTAAAATTTTATAGCCATAAACAGAAAAATTCTGTTGGTTGCCGTTTTGCAGTTAATGTACGAATACTTCTATCTTTAAAAGATAGAGAAAACATTGACCGGTACATATAACCATTTCCTTCACATTATAGCACATCCATCCGCCGGATGCTATGATTTTTTTGGTGGATTTCCTAAATGTCGGTGATTTTTGCAAGCGGATACTTGACAAATCTGCTGTTGTTCAATATAATTTGTAACTATTGATACTTTTGTAACTAAAGATACATTTTAGGAGGAAGAAGATGAAAAAGAAGGTAAATGTTCGCGATTTGAGTTTGATGGCGTTGTTTGCCGCGCTGACAGCGGTAGGAGCTTTTATCACCATACCGGTGCCGCCGGTTCCATTTTCCTTGCAGATTTTTTTCGCAATTTTAGCAGGTGCGCTGTTAGGGTCGCGACAAGGTGCGATGAGTATTGTGATTTATCTGCTGCTGGGATTGTGCGGGCTGCCGGTCTTTACCAAGGGAGCGGGCTTGTCCTACCTGCTTCAGCCGACCTTTGGTTATCTGCTGGGATTTGTTCCGGCAGCATGGTTGTGCGGAAAAATCATCGAAGTTAGAAAAAGCAGCAGCTTTCGGACGATGCTGGTGGCTTGTTTTTCGGCAGCGGGTGTGGATTTTGCCATCGGGTGCGGATACTATGCGCTGATTACCAACCTTTGGCTGGGAAAGGGGATAAGTGCAGGAGCAATCCTCTATTCGACCTTTTTGATTTTTGTGCCGGCGGATACCCTGCTGATGGTCTTAGCAGCCTTTTTAGGCAGTCGCTTGCTGCCGATTCTGCGGCGGGAGCAGTTGATTTCCCGATGACCTGTGTGCCTTGTATCTTTCCTCAAAAGGGAATATAATGAAGAAAAAGAGGGGAGAGATGAGGATGAAAATACAGCCGCCCAATTTGACTGAGCCGCTGGAGGGTGGAAACCTGCTGTACGACCTGGTGCAGATGCAGCAGCAGGACGAGGAGGAGCTGCGCGGCGGCATCTACCGAAATCAGCTGCTGGAAGGGTTTGACGGCAGTGGCATCGAGTTTAAAAACTGTGTCTTTCACGGCTGCCAGTTTTCGCAGTGCTGTCTGGATAATCTTTCCCTCACCGATGTGCTGCTGGAAAATTGCAGCTTTTCTGCCTGCCGTTTGCAGGACCTTGCCGCCTGTCGGGTGACCCTGCGCGGGTGCAAGCTGATGGGTGTCGGGATGGCTCATTCTCTGCTTCGGGATGTGTCTTTCTTAGGGTGCAATCTGCGCTATGCAGCCATGGGAGGCAGCCGGTTGAAGGCGGTGCTGTTTGACGGGTGCAGCTTGCAGGAAAGCGATTGCAGCGAATGGAGATGGAAGGACACAGCCTTTTCCGACTGTGACCTGCGAAAAGCCCAGCTGCTGCACACCTCTTTAAATGGGATGGACCTGCGCAGCTGTGAGCTGGATAGCTTTCGTCTGGCGCCTCAGGATTTAAAGGGAGCCATCGTCACACCGGAGCAGGCGATGATGCTGGCGGGTTTTTTGGGTGTTGTGATTCGGTAGCGGGTATGATAACAAAAAGAGCGGCTGCACTTTTGCTGGGGTTAGATAGCGATACTTTTTACATCTACCATGTTGCGGCGGTCA
>ENA-UOJR01000683-UOJR01000683.1-human-gut-metagenome-genome-assembly--contig:-C115P-NODE-683-length-39905-cov-5.334028_pt1 | contig 39905 bp, 33 predicted proteins | sample MGYA00242354_ERZ723901 | MGnify/ENA metagenome assembly ERZ723901
CTGTGACCCTCTGCTTGTAAGGCAGATGCTCTCCCAGCTGAGCTAAGATCCCATGCGTCACTCACAGCGACTTCTTAATTATACCAAAAACATCCATTTTGTCAACACTTTTTTCAAAAAAATTATACTTTTTCTTGACGCTCCCTACACATATCATGTACAATATGGATTGGACTTATCCAACAATTGTTTATTATTAGGAGAAATATTATGTTTGTAAAATATCTGATTTTGTTTTTCATTTCCATGGTACCTATTGTTGAACTGCGTGGTGCCATCCCTTATTCCGTTGTTTTCGGACTGCCGCTTATACCATCTTACATCATTTGTGTAATTGGTAATATGCTGCCGGTTCCTTTTATCTACCTTTTCGCAAGAAAAATTTTGATTTGGGGTTCCGATAAAAAGGGCATAGGCAAGTTCTTCCGATTCTGCTTGGAAAAAGGCGAAAAGGGCGGACAGAAATTAAAAGAAAAAGCAGGACGAGGTACATTCGTCGCACTGTTTCTCTTTGTTGGTGTTCCGCTGCCCGGCACCGGTGCATGGACCGGTACACTCGCTGCCAGTCTTCTCGACATGGATTTTAAATCCTCAATTTTAGCATGCATGGGTGGCGTACTGCTTGCCGGAGTTATTATGGCTGTTGTCAGCACCGGCGTATTCAGCGCAATTTTAGCACTTTTTTAGTAAGGCATTTCACACATACGAAAATCTATTTTCCCATCTTCACGAATTTCCATCACCGTGTAGGTGGGAATTTTATTATCCTGTCTCGGTTTTGAAATGCTCCCCGGATTCAAAAGAATCAAATCATCGGTTTTCTCTAAATACGGCACATGCGTATGTCCAAACATAACAATATCGGCATGATTTTGCAGCCCAAAGTAGCGCAGAGCGTCCGGTGCCCCGCCATACGAAAGATAGCGGTGCCCATGACACATCGCAATGCGCTTGCCGCCAAATTCAATCACCATACTCTCCTTGAGCGAAGAAGAAAAGTCGCAGTTTCCTCTCACCATATAAACCGGATAAGGCGTCAGCGAGCGGATATAAGCCTCATCATTTCCTACATCCCCAAGATGAAAAATCGCCTGAAAATCCGGATACCTGTCCATCGCTTTTACAAGATTTTCGGTTCTTCCATGTGAATCACTAAAAATCAGTGCCTTCATTATGCCTCGCCTCTCTTTTTCAAAATCTCAACCATTTTACGGATTGCAATGCCGCGGTGGCTGATTGCATTTTTCTCTTCCGGTTCCATTTCTCCGGTCGTCATGCCTCGCTCCGGCAGATAAAAAATCGGGTCGTAGCCAAATCCATTCTCTCCTTTTGGCTCTTTAGCAAGTTTTCCTTCAATAATTCCCGTTGCCGTATCAACTGTTCCGTCCGGGTAGGCACAGGCAATCACGCAGACAAACCTGGCATCTCTCTTTTCATCCGGCACACCCTCACAGCGTTTGAGAATCTCCGCATTTTTAATTGAATACGGGGTATCTTCTCCCAAATATCTCGCCGAATAAATTCCCGGCTCTTTGTTCAGATAATCTACCTCAAAACCGGAATCGTCCGCAAGAACCATCTCGCCGGTCTCTTCCATAACTGCTTTCGCTTTAATCACAGCATTTTCTTCAAATGTCTTTCCGTCCTCTACAATATCAATATCCACACCAATATCTTTCATAGATAAAATCTCATAGTCATCGCCTAGCATCTGGCGGAATTCGTTGACTTTTCCCTGATTTCCGGTTGCAAAAACCAATCGTTTTTTACTCATTTTCTTTTTTATCCTTTCTTCTCGCCGGCGGTTTTACGCCCATGTACTGATACAAATACGTTTTCATCATACCATTGTAAATTTTACGGTTTTTCGTTGCTTTTTTTCGGTTTCCACCCGCTGCCACAGCCTTTTGCGCATCTTCATATCCACTTAACAAAAAGAACGACCACGTATCATTTTCCGACATCACATGTCCAACCGTTTTGTATAAATCAAACATTTCTTCTTTGGTCGAGAGACGCTCGCCATAAGGCGGATTGCTGATTACAAAACCATACTTTTTCGGTGTATTAAAGTCAGCCACATCACGCTGCTGGAAATGAATGTACTCATCCACACCGGCAAGTTTTGCATTTGCCCTCGCCATTTTCAGCACCTCATCATCTACATCATATCCCTGAATATGAATCTCTGCATCATTTCGGATAGCGTCTTCCGCTTCATCAATCGCATCGTACCACGCCTTTTTCGGCACGAGATTTTTCCAGCTCTCCGCAGTAAATTCACGATTCATCCCCGGTGCCATATTCAAAGCAATCATCGCTGCTTCAATTGGTATCGTTCCACTTCCGCAGAATGGATCAATCAGCATACGATCGGCATGCCACGGCGAAAGCAGAATCATCGCTGCCGCCAATGTCTCCGTAACCGGTGCCGGTGCCGTAAATTTGCGGTAACCGCGTTTATGAAGTGACTCTCCGGTCGTATCTAGCCCAATCGTCACAATATCTTTCACAATACTAATCCGAAGTGGGTAAGACGCCCCGGTCTCTTCAAACCAATCCGTGTGGTAGGTCTGTTTGAGTTTTTCAACCATTGCCTTTTTCACAATTTTCTGAATGTCCGACGGACTGAACAATTTACTGCTCACAGAGTTTGCCTTCGTCACCCAGAACTTTCCGTCTTCCGGTATGTAATCCGCCCACGGAATTGCTTTTACCGCCTCAAACAAATCATCAAAACTCGTCGCACGGAAGCTGTCAATTTTCAGCAAAATTCGTTCCGTTGTACGCAGAAAAATGTTGGCACGGGCGATTGCCGCCGCATCTCCGAAAAATGTCACTTTGCCATTATCCACCTGCGAAATTTCATAACCAAGATTTTGTATTTCACGTTTCAGCACCGCCTCCATTCCAAAATGACACGGCGCAATCAATTCATACTGTTTCATAGTAACCTCATTTTTTCATTTCTTCGTATCCTCCGGCGATACTGGACGCCCATTTTCCTTTTTTCGCCAGTTCTCTCGCCGCCTGCAGACTATGATTTCCATGGTCGCAGTAAAAAATAATTCTGTCGTAGTTCATCATTTCTTCCTGATACTGTGAAAGTTCCTCATACGGGATATTCCACGCACCGGAAATATGTGACGTTGCAAATGCTTCCCTGCTTCGCAAATCCACGAGAAGTGTTTTACTGTGGTAAATATATTTTGACGCTTCTGAAAAAGACACTAGATTAGGTTTCATATCATACCCTTTTCTTTTTAATCTATTCCAGCCTCTGCGTCATTATGACCAAAGAGCCGGTCTTAATCGACCGGCTCCGGAAAATTAATAACAATCTTTGGAATTGTTTGCAGCAGAATCTTTTGCACGGTTCTTGCTGCTATTTTTGCTCGCATTCTTACTTGCATTTTTACCAGCGTTTTTACTTGCATTTTTGCTGGAATTTCTGCTTGTATTCTTGCTATCATTTTTGCTGTTATTCTGAGCATCGTTATACTCATCTAAAAAATTCTTAGCCATGATTTCCTCCTTCGCTGCATTCTTGTGAATACGTTACGAAATTAGTATGTCACATGACTGATTTTTTATGCAAAAATTTAATGTCAGGCTTTTCCAACCGAACCAAATAATTCCATTTTTTCTTTTACTGTTGCTTTGATTGCTTCTGTACCCGGAGCAAGCAGTTTACGTGGGTCAAAACCTTTACCTTCCAAATCTTTGCCTGCTTCAATGTAAGCACGTGTTGCTTCCTGGAACGCAAGCTGGCACTCTGTATTTACGTTAATCTTAGATACACCAAGAGAGATTGCTTTCTTAATCATATCTTCCGGAATTCCGGTACCACCATGAAGTACAAGCGGCATCGTTCCTGTTTTCTCCTGAACAGCAGCCAACGTCTCAAAGCTGAGTCCTGCCCAGTTTTTCGGATATTTACCATGGATATTACCAATTCCTGCTGCTAACATGGTAACACCAAGGTCAGCAACCATCTTACATTCGTTCGGATCTGCACACTCGCCGGCACCAATGACACCATCTTCTTCACCGCCGATTGAACCAACTTCTGCTTCAATAGACAATCCTTTTTCTTTGCAGATTCCTACCAGTTCTTTTGTTTTCTCAACGTTTTCCTCAATCGGATAATGAGAACCATCGAACATGATGGATGAAAATCCTGCCTCGATACAAGCTTTTGCGCCTTCATAACTGCCGTGGTCAAGGTGAAGAGCAACCGGAACTGTGATGTTCAATTCCTCAAGCATTCCATTTACCATACCAACAACAGTTTTATAACCGCACATGTACTTTCCAGCACCTTCGGACACACCAAGAATAACCGGTGAATTTAATTCCTGAGCTGTAAGAAGGATTGCCTTCGTCCACTCAAGGTTGTTGATATTAAACTGGCCAACCGCATATTTTCCTGCTTTTGCTTTGGTTAACATTTCCTCTGCTGAAACTAACATAATAAATTCCTCCGTTTTCATTTATTTAGACAGATGGGAAGTTTTTCGCTGTTTTATTTTTTAACGTTCATTTTTCTTCGCCAGCTGTTCCATTTGCTTTTGATTAATATAATGCCCAATCATCTCATTTTTCTTCATTAGAGCACATCCGTACAAAAAACGTCCGTCGTCAAGCGGCATCGTCCTTACGATTTTTCCAAACAAGGCAATTTCCGTAACTTTTTTTTCGTACTGCGCCATGTATGTCATATAGACGAATGCACCATCTGCGTCCTTTAATTCTTCCTTGTAAATAAAGGCAAATCCGGTGTTGCTTAAATCTTTGAGATGAACGATTTTTTCACGCCCGCTATGCCCAATTCTTGCGTGAATTTCTTCTCCGATATACAATCTGTATGCTCCTCGCCGGTTGTACTCACGACCTTCATTCGCTGCCTCGGATGCATAGTAAATCTTGTGTTTGTGGCGAATACAGTCCATCTTCACCTCTTTCCACAAAATCGGTTTGTCATCTTCACGCATATACATAATGTCTACGTCAACCTGATCGCTCTGAACATTCAAAATTTTCTGGTCTTTGCGAATCGGCTCAAGCAAAACATCATGCTTGTGCTTTCCCTGCACGATTGTCTCAAACTCAAAATGTTTGCCATCAATCGTAAGCAATAGTAAAACCTTAGCCCCCTGCTCTAATTCTGACAGTAACAATTTAGACTTTCTCCTTTCCTTTGTAGCCCCATATAATATAGGATAACACAATTGGATTGGTTTTTCAATACAAAGCGGTGGTGCGGTTTGTGTCAATTGTTCGTTGGCACTTTTTTATTCTACGGAATTACTGGAATCCAAAAGAACCGACAGCGAATATTTGTCACCCACCAGTCACTTCGTATCTTTCATTAATAAAGCAAAATCCTCTCCTCCATAATGATTACTAATCTTTTTCTTTTCAAATTAAGGAACAACAGGAAGCTTCCCGCATGGGTTTTAAGCACGTCGGTATGAGGGTTGTCAGATGTTTTTCTGACAATCCCATACCGCTACGTGCTTAACGAGCGAAAGCGCCCATGCGGGAAGCTTCCTGTTGTTCCTTAATTTGAAAAGAAAAAGAATATCTAACACCAAAAAAAGGACCCACTTCCAAGTGTTTCACTTAGAAGTCAAGTCCTATTAATAACTGGGCTAGCTGGATTTGAACCAGCGAATGTAGGAGTCAAAGTCCTATGCCTTACCCCTTGGCGATAGCCCAACATCCCGTAAAGGGAAGGGTGGGTAATGGGATTCGAACCCACGGCCTTCAGAGCCACAATCTGACGCGCTAACCAACTGCGCTATACCCACCATAAAGGATAAGCCGCATACGGCATTTCCTACAGCGTGTCAGGAGGGATTCGAACCCCCGACCCACGGCTTAGAAGGCCGTTGCTCTATCCAACTGAGCTACTGACACGTAGCAATGCTGTTTGCACCACAAAAGCGGGTGATGGGAATCGAACCCACGTATCTAGCTTGGAAGGCTAGTGTTCTACCATTGAACTACACCCGCATAGGGTTTTTTATACAATTAAGCGACTGTATAAAACAGTCGCAGTCGGGGTGACAGGATTCGAACCTGCGGCCTCTTGATCCCAAATCAAGCGCTCTAGCCAAGCTGAGCCACACCCCGGATTGAACACATATTTTTGTGTCTTTCCAGCGTCTCTAAGCCGTGACGCAAGACCTATTATATTATAGAACCACCTGCTTGTCAACTAATTTTTCAAAAAATTTAAGACTTTTTTCCTTGGTCGCTCTGTCGTGCCAATCTTTCGTTCTTTTTATGCCATAATACGGTCGATTGCCTGCAACAGACAATCCATCTGTTGATCTGTTCCAATCGAGATTCTAAGATAATCCTTAATCCGCTCCCCATTAAAATGACGAACGAAGATTTTTTCTTTTTTCAGTTCTTCAAATAACCAGCCGGCATCCACTGAATTCGGTTTTGCAAACAAAAAATTTGCGCTGGAATCAAGCACCTCAAATCCTCGGCGTCTCAATTCTTCTTTTGTCCGCTCACGAGTTGCAACCACCATTTGTTTCTTTTCCTGAAAATACTCCTCATCAGCAAGAGAAGCCGCCCCTAACACAATGGATTCTCTCGTCATCGTATATGAGTTAATTGACTCTTTTACATCGGTCATTGCCTGAATCAAACGTTTATTTCCCATCGCATAACCGATACGCATACCTGCCATGGAACGTGATTTCGAATATGTACGCACAACAAGCAGATTTTCATATTTTGGCAGAAGCGAAAGTGCGCTCTCTCCACCATAGTCAATATAAGCTTCATCCACAATCACAATGGCATCCTGATTTGCCGCAATAATTTCCTCAATTTCATCCCGGCTTAACGCAAGAGAGGTCGGGGCATTCGGGTTTGCAATAACAACGCCGCCATTTTCTTTTTTATAATCATCCGGACAAATTCGGAAATCGTCTGTCAATTTTGGACACTCGTACGGAATCCGGTAAACATTAGCCCAAACAGGATAAAACGAATATGTAATATCCGGGAAGAGAATCGGCTTATCGGAATTAAAAAACGTAAGAAATGCAAGTGCCAGAACATCATCTGAACCAACACCGACAAACACCTGTCCGGCATCCAGTCCATGATACGATTCAAGTGCTGTCACTAATTCTTTTGCTGCCGGATCCGGATATAGGGCAAACCGTGAAAGTTCCATTTCTTCGTGAGCCTTTTTTACCCCCGGTGACGGCGGATATGGTTTTTCGTTTGTATTTAACTTTATAATATCTTTTATCTGAGGCTGTTCACCCGGAACATAAGGAACAACCTTTCGGATATTTTCTTCCCAAGCTTTCATTGGTACCCTCCTCTTTTTTTCTCCCTAAATATACTCCTTTCGCTCTCTGCCGTCAATAGTCTGTTATACTCCGGTACGCATCAACAATGCCATAACCCCACTCGGTATTCGGATAGGGTTCTCCTCTTGGCACGGCCCCCCGGATGAGCGCCTCACGCACCGTATTACTGTTTGCACCGTCATCTGCATATTCCTGCATAAAAAGTGCGCTGATTCCTGCCACAAAAGCCGCTGCTACACTTGTTCCCGTCATTGTGCCGTATCGGTTTCCCGGATACGTTCCCGTCAGTTCCACGCCGGGTGCAACAACTTCCGGCTTAATGTAGCCAAAAGGAGTAAAACCACGCCCTGACTGCAGATACAGAGCACCATCTCTTACGTCGTATGCCGACACTCCCGTCACAAATGGCGTTGTCGATGGATTTGTAGCTGTCATATCGGGGTCCGGATCTAAAAATACAACTTCCTTTTCCAAAAACTGCTGAATCGGAAGCCACATGGAAAAATTAGGAACTTCATAATCAAACTGTGTTCGCACTTTCCAAATTCCGGTCGTTGGATTCTGAAAGCGAAAAACGACAACCTGCTCTCTCGTCAGTTGCTGCGCTACACCAAAATAAATTTCGACCGTTGTATTTTCCGGCACAAACCGATGCTCATAGCGGATTCCTGAAACCGCACGGATTTCGCGAATTGTCTCCCCGCTCGGTGAAATGACATCCACCGACAAGCTTCCCGGCGTCTGCCACCACAACTGCCCCATAAATCCATTCATATTTGCGGATACACTGATATCTATCGTATCTTCTTTGCGGCGTATTGTGTGATGATGTCTTGTATTTCCCTCATTCCCCACACACGTTACAATTGCCACACTGCCTACCGACAAATACCGGTTCAAATAAACGCCAAGAGCTGTACTTCCGTTGTGGTTTCCCATACTGCTGCCCATACCAAGGCAGAGAATGATTGGCTTTCTCTCCTGCGCCGCCACGGAAAGTAAATAAGCAAGCCCGGTCATCACATCACTTTCCAGATAAGCTGGCACATCCGACGGGATTCTATAATAATTTCGATAACTTTCATTCGCCTGACGGCACTTAACAACAACCAATTCAGATAATGGTGCCACCCCGGAAAATTCTTCGGCCCGGTTCTCGTTTCCTGCCGCTACCCCCGCCATAAATGTTCCGTGACCAATCTCATCCTGACTTGGCACAATTTCAAACGGATTTTTGGACGAAAGTGCCTGATTCAGCTGCTCCCTTGAATACATCCGTCCGTATGGAAAATTTTCATTTCCAACCCCTTCTTCTACACTCTGATCCCAGATTGACACAATCCTTGAAGTTCCATCCGCCGCCACAAATGCCTTATGTGTAAAATCAATTCCGGTGTCCACAATCCCAATCAGTACACCCTGTCCATATAAATCAAGGGACGGCTGCCTGCGAATCCGAAGCACACCACTGGCTTCCAGCGCTTCTTCACTCATCAGACCAAAGACATTTGGAATTGCTGAAAAACCATATTTTTGTATCGCTTCACCATTTACATTTTGAACCTGCTGGTAAATAATTGCCTGCCTGTCATCCAGTCGAATATAACAATCCGGGTTGTACACTTCCCTTATATACTCCTCACCACGGTAATTATCCAAAACGTAAACGAGAACATCCTCTGCAAAAACTGCTTCCCTGCATTGCATAAAAAAACCTCCTGCGCTTTGTTTCATCTTACGCAGAAGGTCTTACTTTTATCCATCAGCCATTACTTCGCATCAAAATGGTAGGAGAACCTTTTCCTTCAATATAATCTTTGGTAATGATAACTTTGCCAATCATTTCGTCTTTCGGAATTTCATACATAATATCCATCATAAATTCCTCGATAATGGAACGGAGTGCTCTGGCACCGGTCTTCTTTGCCGCTGCTTTTTTCGCTACCGCCATCATGGCATCATCCTCAAATTCCAAATCCACTTCATCCATCTGCAAAAGTTTGCGATACTGTTTCAAAATAGCATTTTTCGGTTTCTTCAACACCTGAACTAACAATTCCTCATCCATCGCCTGTAAGGAAAATACAATCGGCAGACGTCCGATAAACTCCGGAATCAAACCATACTCGCGGATATCTTCGGTTTCTACTAAACGGAACAAATCTTTCTCATGGTCATACTTATCCCGAAGTTCCGAACCAAATCCAATCGTTCCCTGACTGGTAAGACGTTTTTTTATGATGTCTTCAAGCCCCGGAAAAGCTCCACCACAGATAAATAAAATGTTGCTCGTGTTCACCGTTGTCATCGGAACCATTGCATTTTTATTGGTTGCGCCAACCGGCACTTCCACATCGGCACCCTCCAACAATTTCAAAAGTGCCTGCTGCACTGATTCTCCACTTACATCGCGGTTATTGGTGTTCTGCTTTTTCGCAATTTTATCAATTTCATCGATATAAACAATGCCTCGCTCTGCCAATTCTACATCGTTATCTGCATTGGCAAGAAGTTTGGAAATAACACTCTCTACATCATCGCCAATATAACCGGCTTCTGTTAATGCTGTGGCATCTGTAATCGCAAGCGGTACCTGCAAAAGGCGCGCCATCGTCTTAACCATAAATGTTTTTCCACTTCCGGTTGGTCCTAACATCAGCATATTCGACTTTTCAATTTCCACACCGTCATCGGTCTGCCCGGCAAGCACACGCTTATAATGATTATAAACGCCAACAGACAGCACTTTCTTTGCCTGCTCCTGCCCCATCACATATTCATCCAGGTTTCCTTTAATGACGTGAGGTGCCGGAAGTTTGTTAATATCCAGTGCCGGTTTTTCCTGTTTTTTCTTCTTTTTCGTTTTCACCTGATGGCGCTCCTGAAATTCATTCGGTGGCTCTAACCCCATACTGCCAAGATTCATCATATCCATTCCCGGAAAACTTGGCATTCCCTGCATTCCTATCTGGTCGAACGTTTTCTGCATACAATCCGAACAAATTGTAATTTGATTCGGAATGGTAATCATTTTATCTACTTTACTTTCCGGACGATGGCACAAATAACAAATTTTTTCGTAACCATCGGAATCCTTTTTATGATTCTTATCATCCGGATTCATCTCTTTTATTTCTTCACTCATAGTTTCCTCCATTTTTAGCACAAATCCCACCGCACAAATATGCGGTGGGACTTATTATACCCGATTTCACTCAATTAGTAAATACTTCCGCCCCAAGGTACTACCTGAGAATTGTCATTATCATAATTGTTGTTATAATCCTGACTGGAATCATTTTGCTGTTGTGTCGAACCATCATCCAATCCATCTAATGTATCTTTACCTTTGAGTACAACATCTACTTGTTTCGCTTTATAAGTTCCGTCGTTACTTCGCTGAACGGTAACTTTAATGGTCGTACCGGCTTTTGTACTGTTTACCTTTTCCTGTACTTCCTGAATAGACTTAACCGTCTGGTCACCAATCTTTGTAATAACATCGCCCTGTTTAATACCTGCTTTATAAGCAGCACCGGTATCAGATACCGCAGCAACATACACTCCAACCGGAATACCATATGCTTTGCTTACACTTTCTGAAATGTCTCTTCCGGTAATACCCAGATAACCTTTTTCGCTGTCTTTCAAAACTTCGCGGTCCATCAAGTCATTGATAACAGAAACTGCATCACTCATCGGGATCGCATATCCCATACCTTCAACATTTGTTGAACCGTAGGAGAAATATTTGGACGAGTTGATACCGATTACATTTCCGTTTGTATCAATCAAAGCACCACCACTGTTACCTGGATTAATCGCTGCATCTGTCTGCATCAAAACCTGTGTCGTACTCTTTCCGCTTCCATCCGATGCAGACACTTCACGGTTTTTCGCGCTCAGATAACCAACGGTTACAGACTGTCCATAGCCAAGAGCATTTCCGATGGCAATTACCATCTGTCCGACTTTCGCCTGATCTGAATTTCCTAAGGAAGCAACGCGAATACTTTTCTTCGTGGATTCTTTGAGGGAACTTAATTTAACGGTAATAACCGCAAGGTCATTCGACTCACTTGTTCCTTTTACCATTGCATCCGCTACTTCATTATCGTTAAAAGTAACTGAAATTTTATCTGCATCAGCTACAACGTGGTTATTTGTCACAATCAGGAGCTGGTCATTATCCTGTTTTACAATAAATCCGGAACCTGCTCCCTCGGAAGAATAAGTCTGTCCAAAGTAAGAAGTCTGGGTGCTCTTCTCTGTAATCGCAACAATCGATGGCATAACCTTTTCCACGATACCGGACACATCGGCAACCGTAGCTGCTGAACCGGATACCGTTGTCAGGGCAACACCATTATTGGAACTGTTATCCACGCCCTGAATCTCACTCTTTGTTCCGAACAAATCAGATAATCCCTTATTTACTCCAAAGAAACATCCCGCTGCAATCACGCCAAATAAAACTGCACTAACTAAAATTTTAGGAATTGACATTCCTTTTTTTGCTTTCTTTTCTTTTTTCTTTTTCACGTTCTGCGCTTCTACATTTTGGAAACGGTACGTATTATCTTCAGATGGCATCGGTGATGGCTGCACCGGCTGCTCATAATAGGTATTCTGCTGCTGTGCCGGTTCCGGCTGCGACTGTGTATACTGTGGAGTTACCTCCGGTTCTGGCTGTGTATACTGAGATGCTGCTTCCGGCTGCACCGGCTGGTTCTGATTCTGGTTCTCAGTCTGCGGCTCCTGTGGTTCCTGAGAAGCCTGCGGTGCCGGATTGTCAACCATGACAAATCCATTGGCATCGTTGTTATTTTCTATGCTATTGTTATTTCCCATGTTGTTTTCGTCCATGCTAAAACTTCCTTTCGTCTTAAGTTAGGTTTATTATAGACAGTAATTGTGTTGAGAATGTGAATGATTTATAATATTTGCGTCTTGTGGGCGCTCTCGCTTGACAAATTGCGTAAGGGTATCGGCATGTAAAATACACATGCCGGATACCCACGCATTTGTACCCACAATCCACAAATGTTATAAATCATCTATAAGCAATCAAATAGCTCTGATGTGGCGGCAGGAAGGTTATGCAACCAAAATCCTTACAAACTCCCAAAAACGTTGCATGATTTTAAATTTTTTTCAAAATCATGCAACCAAAACGACTACAATTAAGGGAAAGAGTTGCATTTATCCACGAACTTGTCCTGCCAAACTCGAATAACACGGCTGAAATGCAACCTTATGAGCCAAATCAAGCCAAAAGCGTTGTTCTGTGCAAATTAAAAACCATTAAATGTATTTTCGCACCTCTTCATCCCTTCCTACTTAATGCTGTCAAGTGCCTTTTTTAATATTCCAGTAGTTTACCGGGAAGGATTGCAAAGAATGTGCTAGGTACACGCAGGTATCTGATATGCGAATTTTGCATATCGATACCTCTGCGCGTACCTTAAGCGGGAGCGGCACATGAGTAGCAATCCTTCCCGGTAAATTGCGAAAATAAAAAAGCCGCTGACATTTTTCTTGTGAAAAAGGCAAAAATGAGATATACTATCTATACTTGTGGACATACTAAACTATAAAATAGAAAGGACTGGATTGGTTTGATTAAGGGAAATCAAAAGCTCCTAAATCTTTTTCGTATATTAATAGACACGGCAATTATTGTATTTTCGTTCATCCGCGCATATTACCTGCGCTTCAGCAACGATAGCATTTTAATTCGGTGGGAATGGATTGAGGAACCGGTCGGTATTTACGGCTCGTTAAAGGATTACATGCAAATTTTGATTATGCTGATTCCTTGTTACCTCGTTTCCTATTATTTTTTCCACTTGTATGACCCAAAACGTACCAAGAGCAGAAAATCAGAAATTTTTAACATTTTAAAATCCAATGTTGTAGGAATTCTCTACTGCGTTGCCTTTCTGTTTTTTATTCGCAATGGTACTTACGCCCGTTTGTTTATTATTATTTTTGTTACGCTGAATTTTATACTGGAAGTTTTATTCCGTTTTTGCACGACAACACTTCTTCGCAAGATTCGCAGAAAAGGAATGAACCACAAACATATTTTATTAATCGGTTACAGCCGTGCCGCAGAAGGTTACATCGACAGACTGTTGGCACATCCGGAATGGGGTATTTCCATTCATGGTATTTTGGACAACCATAAACCGCTTGGCTATTCTTACCGCGACATTCATGTGATTGGGCGAGTGGACGAGTTAGAGAAAATGCTGTCTGAAAATGATTATGATGAAACAGCAATTACGCTGAGCATCGACCACTACGACAGTCTGGAAGGGATTGTTGCCGTAACAGAAAAATCCGGCGTTCACACAAAGTTTATTCCGGATTACAACAATATTATTCCGACTCGTCCGTATACTGAAGATTTGGATGGACTGCCGGTCATCCACGTGAGAAATATTCCGCTTTCAAACTCGTTTAACCGTTTTTGCAAGCGTGCAATTGATATTGTAGGTGCACTGCTTTTAATTATCCTGTTCTCCATTCCGATGGCAGTGGTGGCAGCGATTATTAAAATCACATCGCCGGGACCACTTATTTTCAAGCAGGAGCGTGTTGGTCTTCACAATAAGCCGTTTAAAATGTTTAAGTTCCGCTCAATGGAAGTGCAGGACGCCTCAAAAGAAAAACAGACATGGACGGTGCAGAACGACCCCCGCGTAACACCAATCGGCAAATTCATCCGAAAAACCAGTTTGGATGAATTACCACAGTTTTTCAATGTGTTAAAAGGCGATATGAGCCTTGTCGGACCAAGACCAGAGCGTCCGTTCTTTGTGGAAAAATTTAAGGAAGAAATTCCTCGTTACATGATTAAACATCAGGTTCGTCCGGGCATCACCGGCTGGGCGCAGGTAAACGGCTACCGCGGTGATACATCCATCCGCATGCGAATCGACTGTGATTTGTATTACATTGAAAACTGGACGTTAGGACTGGATATTAAAATTTTATTCCTGACAATTTTCAAAGGTTTCGTAAATAAAAATGCATACTAAAATTATGGCGGGTTCCAAAGAATATGGAATCCGCCTATTTTTATTCCTGCCAAAACTCTGCAAGCAGTTCTTTCATCTTCTCACAATTTACAACATCAAACGGGTACCATTCCCTCGGGAACAAATCCTGATACTGCTTTTGCATAAACCGCTCATCCAAAAGAAGAATTGCCCCTTTGTCATTTATTGTACGAATCACTCGTCCACCCGCCTGAAACACTTTATTTACTGCCGGATACAAATAGGCATACGAAAACCCATCCCCTTTTTTCTCCTCGTAATAATCCTTGAACAACTCCCTTTCATGGCAAACCATCGGAATCCCGGTTCCTACTACGACCGCGCCAATCAGACATTCTTCTTTCAAATCAATTCCTTCACTGAAAATGCCTCCCATGACGCAGCATCCAATCACGCTTTTGTCTGTTTCTTCAGAAAATGCCTCCAAAAACTCTTCTCTCTCCCGCTCACGCATTTCGGGCATCTGCACAAGAATCTTCTGATTCTCTCTATTAGGAAGCCTTGTTACAATTTCATCCATAAAACGGTACGATGGGAAAAAGAGCAGATAATTTCCCTCTTTTGCTGAGATAAAACTGTCAATGTACGCCGCAATCTTTTCGTATTCTGCCGCCCCGCGCCTCGTATATTTTGTCGTCACATCACGGGCAATCATCACTTTTCTCTGTTCCGGCAAAAATACGGATTTTGCATAAACCGCGGCATCTTCCTTCTCCCCGCCAAGCTGTTCTTTATAGTAGCGGATCGGCAAAAGAGTCGCCGAGAAAAAGATGGTGCTCTGCACCCGTTCCATCACTTCTTTCAGGCAGCCGGACGGATCCATGCACTGGATTTTAATGCGAAACTTCCGCTCCTCATCATAATCCAGATAAATTCGGTCACTCTCATCAAATTTTTCCAGCACTGCAAGAAACCGGCGGACATCAAAATAAAGCGATAAAATCGTGTCACGCTCTGGCAGCACCGGATATTCTTTTGCCACCAATTCATAATCTCCTGCCACACGAAGAAGGGCAAACTCCAGCATTCCCGCATCCGAAATCACTTCAAATTCATCGCACTCTTTTTTCCATGCAAGCAGCACACGGTTCGCCGCCTCCAGCGATTTTTCAAATTTCCGCAGTATATAATGTACTTCCGGACGTTTTTCGTGTCGTTCCATCGCCTTCACAATCTTCTTTACTGCAAGAAAATCTTCTTTCACAAGCCTCGCACTGTACATTTCCCTGCCGCGCTCCACAAGATTGTGTGCCTCATCCACCAAAAGCACCATATTTCCTTTTTTCTCAGTTGAAAAAAATCTCCGCAGATACACATTCGGGTCAAAAACATAGTTGTAATCACAAATCACGGCATCTGCAAAAAGGGCGGCGTCCAACGCCATTTCAAACGGACAAACCTGATGTTTTTCGGCATATTTCTCAATCATATCCCGGCTCATTTTATGCTCATGAATTAACATGTCGTAAACCGCCTCATTCACTCGGTTATAATGCCCTTTCGCACGCTCACACTCACCCGGATTGCAGGAAACTGTGTCCATAACACACATTTTTTCCTTTGCAGTAATCGTTAGGGTTTTAAAAAGCAGTTTTTGTTTTCCAAGCAGTTCAAAACAATCTTCCGCCACCGTTCTTGTTATCGTTTTTGCCGTCAGATAAAAAATCCGGTCGCAGACCTCCTCTCCCATTGCCTTTATCGCCGGAAAGACTGTACTAATCGTCTTCCCTACCCCCGTCGGTGCTTCAACAAACAGCCGCTTTCCTTTTTCCACCGTATGATAAACCATCGCCGCTAGTTCTTTCTGCCCCGGACGATAGGAAAATGGAAAGGTAAGTTCCGTAATGGATGCATCTCTCTGCTTTTTCCAGTCATACTGATAAACCGCCCATTTTTCATATTCATCCATCAAATTCCGAAACCACTGTACAATCTCAATTCGCGAAAATGTCTCCCGAAACCGCACCACCTGCTCGGTCTCCAGATGACAATAGGTAAGCTGCACTCCAATTTCATCCAGATTTTCATCTTCTGCCACGATATAGGCGTAGCACATTGCCTGTGCCTGATGGATAAACAACGGCTTTTCCAAATCCTGCACCGGCAGATACACGCCCTTAATCTCATCAATTACCGTCAAATCACCATCGGTAAAAATGCCGTCCGCACGCCCTTCAATTTTCAAGGAAAAATCTTCTTCATATTCGGCACTCTTAAATTTTTGTATCGTAAATAAAGGAACCTCGGATTCATACCCAACGCCCATACTTTTTTGTATTTTTCTGTGAATACGGCTGCCAAGCTGCATTGCCTCTACATTTCTCACGCCCGTGCCGCCACTTACAATATCTCCCTCGCGGAAAACAAATTCCACTAAGTTTCTTACGGATATTTTAATCGTCTTTTCTTTGCTCATACCTATAGTATAAAACGAGGATGGCACGGACGCAAGAGGTTAAAATACAATGTTAGCGCCAGAATAGTTGCATTTCCGCTAAAAACATGATACAGTTTAAGAAACAAATTAGAAATCTGAATTGGAGGAAATTATGGCAGATATTAATTATGAAGAATTAGAAGATTTGACACTTACCATGGAAGATGAAGACGGCACAACGACAGAGTGTGAACTTCAGTTTGTGTTTGAATATGATGGACAGGATTATGGTGCTTTCTGTGAAGCGGAAAATGAAACCGGTGAATTTTATTTCTTTTCCATCGATGGAGAGACCAATGCTAAAGGAGAAACCGAATTGGAAATCGCTCCGGTCGAAGACGATGCCCTGTTAGAACAGCTTGTCGATGTTTTGCAGCAGATTATTGATTCCGAGATGTCGGATATTGATGTCGAGGATGAGGACGATGCAGAAGATGATGAAGACGACAGCATCTGGGATGAATTCATTAATAAAAAATTAGAGGACTAAAAAAAGTCCCTTTGTGCAGAGACGGGATATCGCTTTGCGATATAGTCTCTCACAAAGGGGCTTTTTTTATTTGTTTATGTACACTTTTCATTGACTAAAATAAAGGGAAGATGGAAAAGGCAACGAAAGTGTTTGCCATGTATTAAGAGTTAGATATAAAATTGAATTTTAAATTATGGGACTGCAACTAATGTTTATTGCCAAGTTCTTTGGATTTCAGTAATTCAAGAAAAAACTTTGTGACGAATGGGTTTTGAATGCGTCGGTATGTGGCACTGGTAGTTTCAGTGCCCATACCGCTACGCATTCAACGAGCGAGAGCGCCCATGAGACGCAAAGTTTTTTCTTGAAACTTTTTCCCCTCCCATGACAATATACTTGTGAAAGATGTCTTTTGAGCAAAAGAAAGGAAGATTCATGTGACAAAACAGGAGTTTGATGAATATGTGCAGGCAAGAAACAAAGCACTTGGCAATGTTACCATAACCTGTACTGCTACATTTAATGATGGAGCACAGAAATCTGTAAACATCAAAGTAAAACATCAGAAATTAACAGGAACACAAACAAACAGCTCTAAATTTGAGAAAGATAAAAAATATATCTTTGTTACCTTTGAGGTAGAAGCGTAGAAAAAGAAGTTCCTCGTGAGAGACTATAACGCAAAGCGTTATCTCGTCTCCTCACGAGGAACTTCTTTTTTCTATTCTTCCTTTTTCGGCTTTTTGCCACAGTTTGCACAATCACCATGGCATCCGGAACACATCGAGGAACCACGGTCATGCGCCACATAAGTAATCACAAAGATAGCCGCAACCACAATTAATACAAGAATCAGAACACTAATTGGATTCAAACCAATCCCTCCTTATTTGGCAGCGTTCAGCACAGCAAAATAAGCTGATTTCGCTGCATAGTCTGCTCCAAAGAGCAATGGATAACTCGTTTCTCCTTTGAAATCAGACAACCAGGAATCCCCATCGGTAAGTCCCCAGAAGGTAACACCGGTAATATTGATTTTCTGATTTCTTCTGCTGTCTACCAGCATGTTAAATAATGACTGGTATTTTGTTGCTACACTTTTCTGGTCAGCCGCTGTCCGGAATGTATTATGAATATCTAACTCCGTCAACTGAATTTCAATCTTGCCCGGATCAATCTGGTTGTACTTCTGAATTGCTACCTTTACCGCAGCAATTGTCGGACTTGTCATGGAGTAATGAGACTGCATACCAACGCCGTCACACAAGCCTTTGTCATACAAGTCTTTTACCACCTGATAAATACGGTCTCTTTTTGCCGCTGCATACTCATTGTAATCGTTTAAGAAAAGTTTCACATCTTTATCTGCATATTTACGGGCAAAAGTAAACGCATCTGTCACATAGCCGGCATCACCATATACTTTATACCAGTTGGATGATGTGCGCATCGTACCATCATCATTGACCGCCTCATTTACAACATCCCATGCATAGACAACACCCGGATAATTTTCCTGGCAGTATGTGAGAACCTTCTTAATATAGCTTTCCATTCGTTGACGCATCACATCCTTAGAAACAAGTGACTTGTCAACATTATAATCTTTATGAAAGAACCATTCCGGCGTCTGACTGTGCCATACAAGCGTATGTCCACGCAGTTTTAATCCGTTATCACTGGCAAGTTTCAATACTTTCTGAAGAATTTCTTCATTAATCAAAACATTGGTGTCGGTTCCGCGTGTCTGATTTTCTTTGCTCAGAAGTGACTCCGGTTTCATCTGGTTTTCCATTGTAATCGAATTAAACTGATTGGTAATCAGTGCCTTCGCTTTTGCGTAGGCTCCGGCTCCCTCAAGCTGCCACGTATTCACCGCTGCACCAATCTTAAAATCTTTAATGTAAGCGGTCTTTAACGTATCACTAAGCACCGGTGCTTTTACCGTAACTTTTACCTTGACGCGCTTGCCGCTGTAGGTCTTTGCACGAACTGTCGTTTTTCCGACATACTGACCGGTTACAACACCTTTGCTTGTAACGGTAGCCACTTCCGGATTGTAAGACTTCCACATCACTTTGTCGTTTGATTTCTTTGGTGAAACTACACCGGTCAATTTCACAGAATCAAATTTATTTAAAACAATGGAATTGACACTCTTTTTGTCTTCGTCCACAATACGAAGTTTCTTTGCCCCCTGCAAAACCGTAACACGGCAATTTAATTTCTTCTTTTTCCCACGGTAGGAAACGGTTGCTGTTATGGTTGCTTTTCCTTTTTTCTTTGCCTTCACTTTACCACGTGAAGAAACACTCGCAATCTTTTTCTTGGATGAACTCCAGCGCACCTTTGCCTTTCCTTTATTTTTCACCTTCAGCGTAACCGATTTTCCGGTTGCCAAGGTAACCGATTTCACATTTAATTTTCCCTTTACAGACGCCTGTGCCTGTTCTGATACTGTCAGCCCTGCCGCTTCAAACATCATTACTCCGGCAAGCACATAAGCTATTGCTTTTTTCACCTTCATCTACCTCACTTCGTATTTATTTTATTCTTCAGAGCCGGCGAAATTTCATATAAAAATGGTGACGGCTCCGCCTCTTTATGGAAACGCTCTTTCACAAATGACAGATGCAAATATGTTTTTGCACGTGTCATTGCCACGTAAAGCATACGTCTTTCTTCTTCTAAATTTCCCTCTTGAACAGCCTTGCGGTACGGTACAATATCCTCATTTAATGTCGGCACAAACACAACCGGAAATTCCAAGCCTTTGGAGGCGTGCATCGTCATCAATGAAACACCCGGTTCTTCTTTGACCTGCTGCTTCTTCTGCTCCTGCCGCATTTCCTCCAGCGTATCCCCGTAATTTTCCACAAAAGAAAGGAACTCCGGAATGCTCTTTTTGTCGCGTGCCATCTCCTGCATTTCATCCAGCACATCAAACCAGTCATCGGCATTTACATTTCTCTCATCGGCATAAGTCTTCAAAAATTCATCGTAACCAATGCCTTTTCGTATAAAATGAATTGCCGCATAGGGTGAAAGCGATGCCAGATTTTTTAAATCATACTCAAAATTCCAGATTCGCTCTTCCATCCACTCCTGATTTTTCACTGCATAATAGGCACGGAGTTTATCAAAACTTACTTCTGGTTCTGTAAAAGCCGTACGGCTTAAGTATCTGACCGGGCGGTTTGCAATCTTTAAAAATTTCTCACGGCTCCGGTTTCCAAGTGCAAGCTGCAAATAGCACATAATATCTTTTGCCATCCAAGTATCAAATAAATTCGGAAGATTTTCCCGCATGGTAAATGGAACTCCATGTTCCATCAGTTTCCCGGCTAGCAAACGCATCTGCATATTCGTCCGAAATAACACCGCCATCTCCTGATACGCAATGCCTTCTTTCTGATAAATCTGTATCTGTGCCACAATCTTCTCGGCTTCATCCGGTAAATTCTCGCATTTTTTCATATGCACCGGCTGTTCCTTGCCCTTGTTTGCAACAATATGTTTTTCGTACCGTTCATTATTTTTTCCAATCAGCCGTTCTGCCGCTTTCATAATCTCATCCGAACAACGGTAATTTACGCCAAGCACAATCTGTTTTGTGTCCGGGAAGCGTTTCGGGAAAGAAAGCATGATACCCGGCTTAGCACCACGGAATCCATAGATTGACTGGTCATCATCCCCGACAATAAACAGATTATTCTCCGGTTCTGCCAACATACAAACCGTCTCGTACTGCAAACGGTTGATATCCTGAAATTCATCAATCAGTAAATACCGAAACTGTGCCTGCCAGCGTCTGCGGATATCTTCTCTCTCTTTTAGAAGCTGATATGTATATACTACCATATCATCAAAATCAAGACAACGGTGTCTTTGTAGTTTTTCCTGATATCCCCGGTACATTTTCTGAAAAATTTCAGCGGAACACGCCGAGGAAAAATAGCAGTCTATCTCGATTCCTTCCCCTTTTACACGGCTGATTTCTTTTTCAATATCGGAAAGAAATTCCTTTTTATCGTCCACCTCGTATCCGGTTTCATTGAGTGTTTCTTCCAGAAAACGGTATTTTAATGCCGGAGTTGCAATGTCTTTTACCTCATAATGATACGCCAGCCGCAAAATCTGAAAAAAAACAGAATGGAACGTTCCAAATCTGACTGGCAGACGCTGTCCACCTGTCAGCATTTCAAAACGTTCCTTCATCTCCACTGCCGCTGCTTTTGAAAATGTTACAACAAGAATTTGTTCCGGCTTGACTCCATATTCATCAATCAATGCTTTCACACGATTGGTAATAACATAGGTTTTTCCTGCACCGGGACCCGCTAATACCATAGCAGGTCCATCCCGGTGCATAATTGCCTCTTCTTGTTCTTTATTGCACTCCATTAAGCAACTCAATTCCTTTTCTAATTCGCTTTAATGACTCTTCTTTTCCAAGAATGTCCATAATCTCATAAGCACCACCCGGTGTCATCTGTTTACCGGAAACCGCTGTACGAAGCGGCCACAGTGCCAATCCATTCTTACATTCTTTTTCAGCCACATAATCTTTTACTACTTTTTCTACATTCTCAAATGAGAAATCCGGTAATGCTTCTAATCGTGGCAGCATCTCGTTCAATACTTCCAATGAATTTTCACTGTTTGTTTTCATTTTCTTATGAGTGTACATCGCCACATCATATTCCGGCAATTCTTCAAAGAAATCAATCTTCTCTGTAATATCCGGGAATACTTCAATTCGTGTTTTTACCAAATCCGCAATTTTTTTCAAATCCAAATCTTTGGTAATCACTTTTTTGATAATCGGAAGTGCATGTTCATAATACGCATCATCGGACATCGCCTTGATATATTCACCATTCATCCAGCGAAGTTTCACAATATCAAATACTGCCGGTGATTTATTAATTCTATGATAGTCAAACACTTCTTCCAATTCTTTCAAGCTGAAAATCTCACGGTCATCCGCCGGACTCCAGCCAAGTAAAGCAACATAGTTTACAATTGCTTCCGGCAGAAAACCAAGTTCTACCAAATCCTCAAAGGAAGAATCACCACGGCGTTTGGATAACTTTTTATGCTCCTCATCCGTAATAATCGGACAATGAATATAGGCCGGCACTTCCCATCCAAAAGCCTCATACAGGCGATTGTACTTCGGTGCGGAAGACAGATACTCATTTCCACGGACAACATGTGTAATCTCCATCAAATGGTCATCAATTACATTGGCAAAGTTATAGGTTGGATAACCATCTGACTTAATCAGAATCATATCATCCAATTCATCATTTGGTGCTGTAATTTTTCCATAAATTACATCATCAAAGGATGTTTCTCCTTCCGTCGGGTTGTTCTGGCGGATAACATACGGCACACCTGCTGCCAGATTTGCCTCAATTTCCTCTTTGGTCAAGTGAAGACAATGTTTGTCGTACTTTGCAGCCTTTTCCCCTCTTGCTTCTGCTTCATCATGAAGTTTCTGCAGTCTTTCCTTTGTACAAAAACAGTAATAAGCCTCTCCTTTTTCTACGAGTTTTTTCGCATACTCAAGATAAATACCGGTTTTTACACGCTCGCTCTGTACATAAGGGCCATAGCCGCCATCTTTGTCCGGACCTTCGTCATGCTTAAGTCCTGCCTGGTCCATCGTTTTATAAATCAAATCAAGAGCACCTTCAACATAACGCTCCTGATCGGTATCCTCAATACGTAGAAGGAAATCTCCGCCTTCATGTTTTGCAATCAAGTACTCATATAACGCTGTTCTTAAATTGCCTACATGCATTTTACCGGTCGGGCTCGGTGCATATCTTGTTCTAATTTTTTTACTCATTGTCTTCGTTCTCCTTTAATCTTATTACATCTGGTCTAAATATGCTTTCAGACACGCAACGGTGCCATCAATTCCGCACAAGTCACTACGGATAGCAAAATCATAATTAAGCACGTTATCCCAGCGTTCACCAGAGTGATACTTATAATAGTTCGCTCTGCTTTTATCTTTTTTCATAACCATTTCTGCTGATTTTTCTTTCGGAATTCCCTCTACCTCAATCGCACGTTTAATGCGGAAATCGAGTGTTGCGCGAATAAACAGATTGACTACCTTTTCCTGATTTTTCAAAATGTAATCCGCACATCTGCCAACAATTACGCAAGGACCTTCTTTTGCTACATTGCGAATCACCTTCGACTGCGCTAAGAAAATACGGTCATCTAACGACAAACCGGAAAATCCGACATCCTGACTGGAAAATACATTCATTCCCATCGCAATGGAATAAAGCAGACTGTTGCTTGCTTTATCCTCTGCGCGCTCAAAAGCCGCCTCTGCAAAACCGGTGTCTTTTGCCGCACGGGAAATGATTTCATTGTCGTAAAATGGAATTCCATAAGCCTCTGCTAACTTCTTTCCGATTTCTCTTCCCCCACTACCAAACTGTCTTGTAATCGTAATCACTTTATTCATGATAATCCCCGCCTTTCTGTAAAAAAAACTCATTTTTTATACTATCTATTTTACCATTTTGGCAGAGATTCGCAAGCGGTTTTTGTGCTTTAGGGACTTATATTCTGTTAAAAAAAGTTATCAATTCCGTCCGCAATTCCCTTGACAATCTTCTTCTGATAAGAAGCTTTTGCCATCTTTCTGTCCTCGCTTGGATTACTCATAAAGCCCATTTCCACAATTGTAACCGGAACCTTACACCAGTTGATGCCTGTCATACTGTTCGTATACATAACACCGCGGTTCTTTGCTCCTGTCGTTTTACACATAGCTTTTAAAACCTTCTTAGAGAGCTTCTGGCTTGCCTTACGGTTTGCTTTTGTCATGTAACGGTTATTAGATGCCGGTGCTATCGTCAGTGCTCCTTTGACACTCGAACTTCCCGCACTGTTTGCGTGAATTCGGATAAAAGCGTCCGCTTTGTATTTGTTCGCTACTTTAGCACGCTGCACATTTGACATACGGACATTATTTTTTGTACGCACCATGATTACTTTATAGCCACGATTTACCAATTCTTTCTGTAACTTTTTAGCCACCTGAAGATTCAATTTATATTCCGGCAGATGCGTCACACAGCCACTCGCTCCTCCGGTCACCTTTGCCTTTCTCTGACTTGAGCCCGGTCCAATCGGCTCCGTTGCACTCATCGCACGAGTCTGGTGTCCTGCATCAATTACAATCACTTTCTGTTTTTCTTCTGCCTGTGCTGTCTTTGCTGCTCCCGTCGCACAAAGGGATAACAAAAGCACTGCTGACAAACACATAGAAATAATTCGTTTCATCTTGTTCCTCCTATTTTGCTGCTTATCCATTTTCTTAATTTTTTTCGTGATACAAAAGCCTTGTACCGCATAAAAAAGTGTATCATATCACGCCTTATCTGTAAAGAAACATCGACAGCGTATTACGCCACTCATTTTCCTTAAAATAAGAAAATGCTGTACAGCCGATTTCATCGTCTATACAGCATCTATATGACATGCGGAGTATGGGACTTGAACCCACACGCCCTACGAGCACATGATCCTTAGTCATGCCTGTCTGCCAATTCCAGCAACTCCGCATTTTCGCCGACAACCACTGCCAGCGAATAATATATTACCAAAAAACAAAACCAATGTCAATCATTTTCTGAAATAATTTTTATTTGAAAGCATATTGCATAAAAGTGTAAAAGGCACGATCCCAGCACCTGTCATCATGACCGGTTCCTTTTACTTCCAAAAACATATTATTTAATCCAAGCAAATCACACTGATTAACAAATCTTCTTGCACTATCATCCATCATATGATCCTGCTGTCCGGTAATAAAGAAGCACAACTTAATCTGACTGTTCAGACGATTGGCATCCTCTTGTGTCGTTACAATCGTCTGCTTGGTTGAAGCAAATGGTCCAGCCGAGAAGAATCCCATATACTGGAACAAATCCGGATGTTTTAGCCCCAGTTCAATGGCTTCTCCACAGCCCATAGACAGCCCGCACACACCTGTATGAGCAGCGCCTTTTTTTACCGGATAATTTTTTTCCATATACGGAAGTAAATCATAAATCACTTCATATTCGAACAAATAACAGTTACTCCACGAATTCTGAACAACCGGATTAGGCTCTGTATTTGGATATGTTTTACTTTTATTATAGTTAATGTTGCCATTCGGAAATACTACAATACACTCTTCCGCCTCTTTCGTGTCATACAAATAGTCCATAATATTGTTTGCATGACATCCGGCTCCGGCTGAAGTCTTTCTTCCGCAAGTCCAATAATCCTCATTTTGTCCGCCACCGTGCAGACAGAACAACAAATTATATGTCTTCTTTTTAGGATCATAATCCGGTGGAAAATAAATCTTGGCATGTCCTTCGCCGCTTTCACGGTATTGGGAAGGATATGTAAAATCCGATACCTCGCCATGTGCAATATCTTCTTTATAGAAATTATAACCATCCTCCGCAACAAATTCATCCGTTACACAAAGTTTATAAGTTTCTTTTTTTTTATCATCTGCCTTTGATGTCAAAATGAGAGTACACTTTCCAATGTGCAGAGGTTTTATCTTTCCTCTTGCATCAATAATTGCTACATAATTATTCGACGTAGAAACATTATAATCCGTAATGACTCCCTCCGACGGTTTTACTTCTTTCTTCACATCAAGGGTACTTCCAAGTTCTACTGTATAATCGGCCTTATATGTAATTTCTACCGGCGTAGGCGATGGTGTTTTCGTTGCACGCGGTGTTCTTTTAGGCGCAGCACTTGGTGTTGCAGTCGGATCAGTTATTACCGGCTTTGCAGTTGCCGTTGGTGTTGGCTGCTGTGTATTTGCTGCCGGTGCAGATGGTTGTATCTGCTTATTGATTGTCTTCCTTTTTGATACAACCCTCACTTTACAAACTGTCTTTTTCTTTTTTCCTTTGTATTTAACAGTCGCGGTAATCGAAGCCTTTCCAGGCTTTTTCGCTTTGACAAGTCCCGTTTTATTTACTGACACCACCGAGCGCTTTGACGATGAAAAAGAAACTTTCGCCTTTGCCGGTTTCTTTTTCGCTTTCAATCGAAATCTTTGTCCGGTCTTTAGCGATAGTCTTTTTTTATTAAGCGTCACGCTAATTTTTTTTGCTACAGCTTTTGATGATGCCATATTGCTTTGGAACGGACTGGCTGCTGCACTTACCAAAAGTGCAATAAGTACTGCTTTTGCCGTCACTTTTTTGGTTCTACTTTTCATTCTAACACTTCCCCTTTACATATAATTTTGCATTAATTTGTTTATTACCTGATAATATTTTATCTATAATTAAAAACCCGGTCAATGTATTATGCTTGCAAAAAGCTGACACATACTATATACTAAGCCTTAAGAAATTGATGAACAGAATGGAGAAGAATCATGAATGTAACAAAACCCAGTGTAGAAATCATTGATATGAAAGATTATGATGAAATGATTCGTAAAATAGAGAAAATCGGACGTGTATGCTACAAGAGCGAGGGAAATATTACAGAGGAGTCTGCGGAACGTTTTATCCGCAATATTTTGAAAAGAGGACATGAATCTGTCATCGAACACGAGGCTGTTACAGTCCGTATGATTTGTGACCGCGGTATTACCCATGAAATTGTACGCCACCGCATTGCCAGCTACAGTCAGGAAAGCACACGTTACTGTAACTACTCCGGTGACAAATTCGGCAACGAAATTACTGTTATCGATATCGCCGGTGGATTTTCTTATGATTTAAACAACGAAACTGATTTACAGAAATACGAAGCATGGATGCGTGCCATGGAAAATGCAGAGAAATCTTACTTTGAGCTGATTGAACTGGGTGCCACACCACAGGAAGCCCGTTCGGTACTTCCAAACAGTTTAAAGACAGAAATCGTCGTGACAATGAATCTTCGCTCCTGGCGTAACTTCTTCCGTCTGCGTTGTGACTCCCATGCACACCCACAGATGCGCGAAGTAGCAAATATTGCCCTCGACTTATTCAAAAAAAGACTCCCTATCTTCTTCGATGATATTAATTAATATTATGAGGAGAGACCCACGTAGTGGGAGGAGCCCTGATAATTGATACTATGAGGAGGGACCCGCGCAGCGGGAGGAGCCAACAAGTTTAGAACCGACAAAAAAACAACGCTTTCTCATTAATTGAAAGAAAAGCGTTGTTTTATTTGCGTTTGTTTCCATTACTATTTTATTTTTTGCAACTTTTTTTGACTGATTTTGTACATAGCGTTGCATTTCAGGACGTCCTTAGAAAAATTTTCTCTTAAATATGCAACTCTTTTTGACTTTTAAGACAAATAACGTTGTCTCACTGAAAGAATCCACAGATTTTACGATGCCAGCCAAATCGAACCAACAAACACTGCTGCCATAATCACGGCACTGCAAACCGTTGCCAAAAACGACATTACAATCTTCTTGGCAGCACCGTCTACTTCTACCGACTGCAAAAGGGCAAAGTTTAATGCCCATGAAAAAACTGTGCAGGCACAGGTAACAGTAACCATCGTGGTAAACTGTGAGAAATCACCATCGAGAAGAACAATTCCAAGGTCCATTACGCAAATAAAAGCAAGGACAAAGAACAACAAATTGATATTTTTATCTGTCCACTTCGAAAACAACGCATTGACAAGGCACAAACCTCCGGCGGTCATCAAGGTAAACGGAATCTGAGAAAGTCCCTCTACCGGATGAGAAAACCAGTTCATGACAAAACCAACGAGGAGAAACGCCAAACCAATGATGCATTTTTTTCCATTGCCAAGCCAGTTGTTTACAAGTGTCCATAATTCTTTAAGTTGTTTCATTTCTTTTATCCTTCCTTTATCCAATCATATTTTACACAAGCTGCACACACAATTCTATAAACCTGCGCAGTCTAACAGTTCTCTCACGTGCCTAACGCCAATAAGTTTAATTTTTTGGGTATCAAGATTGCCCGCTTTTTCAATAGAGACACGGTTACTCTCCGGCAGCACACACACCGTGTAGCCCGTTTTGATTGCCTCTGTTACACGACGCTCCGCCTGTGATACCGCACGTACCTCACCAACCAGTCCGACCTCACCAAACAAAAGCATGCCGCCAGGGAGACTCCGGTTATGATAACTCGACAAAAGTGCCGCCACAAGTGCAAGGTCTAACGCCGGTTCAACAACTCTCATGCCACCGGCTACATTTACATAGGCATCGCAGTCTGCCATCCGCACGCCCATTCGCTTTTCCAGTACCGCCATCAAAAGATTCACACGGTTATAATCTGTCCCTACCGCCGTACGCCTTGGCATCGGGAAACTGGTCTGGCAGACGAGAGCCTGAACCTCCAAAAGAAATGGCCGGCTGCCTTCCATCGTACAGGCAACCACAGAACCGGCTTCATTTGGGAGACGTCCCTGCATCAGATATTCCGAAGGATTTGGCACCTCCACTAAGCCCTGATTCTGCATTTCAAAAACACCGACTTCGTTTGTCGAACCAAAACGGTTTTTGACACCCCGGAGCATCCGGTACATCGCCGTTTTATCACCCTCGAAATAAAGCACCGTATCCACCATATGCTCTAACATTCTCGGACCAGCCACATTTCCTTCTTTCGTCACATGACCGACAATAAAAATCGTAATATTTTGACTTTTTGCCAGCTGCAAAAGTATCGAAGTAATTTCGCGCACCTGGCTTACACTGCCGGGTGCCGCATCCACACTTTCCTCAAAAACGGTTTGAATCGAATCTACAATCAACACCTCCGGCTTCACCTCATCCACCGCCTGTAAAATGGTACCGATACATGTCTCTGAAAACAAATACAAATCATCCGTAAATTTGCCAATCCGCTCGGCACGGAGTTTAATCTGTCTTGCCGATTCCTCACCGGAGACATAAAGCACTTTCGTACCTTCAGCGGACACCAGACGGCACATCTGCAAAAGCAGAGTGGATTTTCCGATTCCCGGATCACCACCTACCAAAATCAAAGAGCCGGGTACGATACCACCGCCTAAAACCCGGTCCAATTCTTTCATACCGGTCGGTCGTCTGCACTCTTTCTGCGTCTCAATCTCATTCATTTTAGCAGGCTTTGCTGCCATCGGCACAGAGCGGCGTCCGCCACTTAAAGAAGTTCTTCCCCGCTTGCCATTAGCAGGTGCTTCCACCATCGTATTCCACTCATGGCATGCCGGGCACTGTCCAACCCACTTTGAGGACTCACAACCACATTCCTTACAAAAAAATACTGTCTTTTCTTTCGCCATAGTCACCTTTCCCACGATATAATGTGCAGAAGCACCGGCAAATTCTTGCCGGTGCCCAAAAATCACTTCATTTCCTTTTCCGAGGTATCCATACTTATCAGCACTTTACAATCTTAACGCTGGATTTCGCGCCTTCGTTCAAAGATAAACTCGCATTGAGTTTGCCTCCGACATTTGTCGGGATTCTTCCTGCCGACACACCATCAACAACCAATTTATACTCGGTGGATGGTTCCATCTCAAGCGTGAAACTGATATCGCTTGGTGCTTCTACTTCAAACTCAACCACATCCGGATTACCCTTAAACTTTGTTACAGTAGAACCCGGTACCGATTCATACACTAACGTACCATTCTTCTCCAATTTGGTAATTTCCTTAAAGGTCTTGATTTTGTAGGTTGCACCCTCGAATGCAAAATCCGATTTTTTCGTCTTCGTATCCAGCAAATAATTGCCAAAGCTTAACGTCCCATCCGCATCTTTGCGAATCAATTCTTCTACTACGCCCATCTTGTGATTCCTCCTTCGTTCACTCGTTGACGCCTTTTCATTGCAGCATCTTTTTTATACTTCAAGTATACAATATTTCGACTTATTTTGCCATTACTTTTTTGTGATTTTTTCTTCACTTTTTCTCATCCGCAAAAGTCTTCTTTTTTACTACAATTTTCTTCTTCGTTCCCTCACAAGAAAGCGAAACATCCACCGTATCTCCGATAGAAATATCTCCCATAAGCACAGCCTCTGCCAAAACGTCCTCAAGTTCGGTCTGCAAAGCACGGCGGATTGGTCTTGCGCCGTAATCTTTATCAAAGCCTTTATCGGAAATAAAATCAACCACATCGTCTGCTATGCAAAGTTCCATATCCATCTGGTTTTTCACTCGTTTTGCAAACTGCTTTAACATAATCTTTGTAATATCTTTTATATTTTCCTTATTAAGGGCATGGAAAACAATCATTTCATCCACACGGTTAATGAACTCCGGCTTGAAGATATGTTTCACTTCTTCCATCACGCCTTCCTTCATCTTCTTGTATTCCTCCTCACTCGTCTTCACCTGTCCAAAGCCAAGTGTTTTTGGAGAAATAATCCGGTTTGCGCCGGCATTTGATGTCATAATGATAATCGTATTTTTAAAATCCACCTTTTTGCCGTGGGCGTCCGTAATGTGACCATCCTCTAACACCTGCAAAAGCATATTAAAGACATCCGGATGTGCCTTTTCAATTTCGTCAAACAAAAGAACCGAATACGGCTTTCTGCGAACCTTTTCGCTGAGCTGTCCGCCCTCTTCATAACCAACATATCCCGGAGGTGAACCAATCATTTTCGACACGCTCTGTTTCTCCATGTACTCCGACATGTCAACGCGAATCATATCTTTTTCCGAACCAAACACAGCTTCTGCCAAAGCCTTGCTAAGTTCTGTTTTTCCGACACCTGTAGGTCCTAAGAATAAAAATGAACCAATCGGACGTTTCGGGTCTTTTAAGCCCACGCGCCCCCTGCGAATTGCACGAGCCACAGCCTTAACAGCATCATTTTGTCCAACGACACGCTCATGCAAAATGACATCCAGTTTTTTGAGTCTCTCTTTTTCCGCTTCCTCCATCTGCTCTACCGGAATGTGTGTCCACTTGGCAACCACCTGGGCAATGTGAGATGGCAGAATTTTATCTTTTTTCTGTCGCTGTTCCTGTTTTAATTCTTCTTCTTTTTCTATTTTCTTTTCTAACTTCTTTTCCGCAGCAAGCAGCTCTCTCACGCGCTCTAAGTCACCGGCAATCAAGGCCTGCTCTTTCTGCTCATACAAATCTTCCCGCTCTTTTTCATATTACTGCGTGCGGTCATACTGTGCATAAACATTCTGCAAATGAAATTTGGCAGATGCCTCATCAATCAAATCAATCGCCTTATCCGGCAGATAACGGTCATTCAGATAGCGCTCCGACAACTGGACTGCTGCCTCAATGGCTGCATCTGTAATTTCCACTTTGTGAAATTCCTCATAGCGGCTTCTAAGCCCCTTTAACATGCTAATCGTCTGAACAGCGGATGGTTCTTCAATGACAACCGGCTGGAAACGGCGTTCTAAGGCAGCATCTTTTTCAATATGCTTACGGTACTCTTCTCTCGTTGTCGCACCTATCACCTGAATCTCACCACGCGCCATCGCCGGTTTCAGAATATTTGATGCATCAATTGCTCCTTCTGCGCCGCCGGCACCAATAACGGTATGCAGTTCGTCGATAAAAAGTAAAATATTTCCTGCCGCTTTCGTCTCGCGAAGAGCACGTTTAATCCGCTCCTCAAATTCGCCACGGTATTTCGAACCGGCAACCATGCCGGACAAATCCAATGTAAGAATTCTTTTTTGTTCCAATGTATCCGGCACCGCACCATCCACAATACGGGATGCCAGTCCTTCCACAATTGCTGTCTTACCAACACCCGGCTCACCAATCAAACACGGATTATTTTTCATGCGCCGGCTGAGAATTCCAATCACACTCTCAATCTCATCGTCACGATTTAATACAGGATCCAGTTTTCCGTCCTTTGCATACTGCGTCAAATCTCTGGCATACTGGTCTAATGTCGGAGTACCCGAATTTTTCTTGTTGCGGGAACGGCTGGCAATCAGTTCATTTTTTGCCTGTACCATATCACCGCCGGTCGTGAGAATAATGTCTGTATAAAGCTTCTGAATGGGCGCACCTGACGCCAGCAAAATCTTATATGCCACACATGACGTGTCTTTTAAAATTGCCAACAGCATATGCTCGGTTCCGGTCTCTTTTAACTGCATTTTCCCGGCTTCCTCTGCTGCTGCCAGTAAAAGTTCCTCCAGTTTCGGCGAAGTCTCGCCCCGCAAAGGCTCCATTTCGACAACATCCGACATGCCGCAGTATTCACGAACTTCTATATCTATCCGCTCTTTGTCCATGCCATTTTCTTTTAACACTCTTGCTGCCACACCGGGTGCCGCACTAAGACCGAACAAAAGATGTTCGCTTCCGACAATCCTCTGTCCCATACGAATGGCAAATTTAGCAGCTTTATTCAACGCTTTTTCTGCTTCCGTAGTAAACTGTCTACTCATAATGATTCTCCATTTCGATATCCTTCATATTGGTTATAAATTTCGTCCACTAACTTGTGTACATCTTCACGCGATACATTTTTACAAATCGCCTGTGCTAAAATCAAATCCATTGTCTGCGCCAGTTCCATGCGCGCTTTAATTTCATCCACATCAACCGCCACAATTGCACCGTGACGCCTGTCAAGCTGCAGATATCCTTCTTGTCTGAGCATCGCATATGCCTTATTTACCGTGTGCATATTAATCCCAACCGTCTCTGCCATATCACGGACGGAGGGAAGATTTTCCCCTTCTCTTAACTCTGCCTTAACAATCGCATAAACAATCTGATTTCTAAGCTGGAGATACAATGCTTCATCACTGTTAAAATCAATGGATATATACATTTTTATTTCCTCCTTTGTTCTATCCGCAGTATAACAGATAGCCTCTTAAAAATCAAGTTCCTTCCCTCTTTTATCCCGGCGCTTCATCGCCATCTTAAGCATGGCAATCAAAAGGCTCAATACCGTAACAATCAAAACAATAATCACTGCCATAAGAACTGTCGTAGAAATCGGAAATGAGCCGCCCTCTCCTGCCGTTTCACCCTTATTCACGCGTTCTACCATCGTTCCGGTATATTTCTGAATCGTCTGCTCCGTGCGGTCATACTGGTAAAGTGCCGCATCCCCGCCTTTTGGCTTCAGATACAAAAGCAGATAATTGTTATCCAAATCATGTTCCATCGTAAAAGCCGGCACCGTAACACCGGAAAGCACAACGGACGATTGAATATATCCTTCCGGCACCCGCTCTAAATCATCGGGATTTGCAACCTCAAATTCATAAGAATTTTTGATAATCTTTTTATCCCCTTTCTGCTCGACCACAAATCCAACGGACTGCGTTGTATCTGCCTCATCTTCCCGGCTCTCGGTCTCTTCCTTTGTTTCTTTCGTAACCATCACTTTATATTCTCTCACACTGCCATCTTCCGCCGTCACAACAAACGATACATCATTATTTCCCTCAGAAAGATTCTCGCCGCCACGCACCGAAACTCTCGCTTTCTCATCCTGAAGCGCATACGAATAATACAAAGAATCCGAATTAGCATCTACTGTCGCCTCATAAGCCGTAACTTCCGGCGAAAACTCCGGCGTCATCGAAACAGCGTCAAGTTTCAGCGTTTTCAGACGATTTTCTTTGGATTTTACCGGCGGTGCCGTCACTACCGGAACATTTGTTGCCTTCGGTGTAGTTTGTACCTCAGTATTTCCCATCTTTTTCTTCTTTTTCACAACCGAAACCGCCACCTGGTTACTCCACATGGAAAATTTTTCGCCGCTTGCATTTGTCACCGATATATCTCCGTCTGCCCGGATTATCGTGGTTCCTTTTTTCTTTGCCTTGAATTGCAGGGAAAAGGTCTTTTTCGGCACTTCGGCCGTATTTCCCGTGGAGGCAATTTCCAGCATGCCATTTCCGCCGCTTACCTTTTTGCCACCGGAAAGAAAAGTTAAAATCGAATCATCATAGGAAAGACGGAACGAAACATCCGCAAAGGACTCGGCAGATGCCACCTGACATACTACCGTCACCTGACTTCCCTTGCTTACCGTCTCTGACAGTGCCGATAACTGCAGCGAACCGCTTGCCGCCTTTGCCGTAACCGGCAGACAAAATGCCATCATAAGTATCAAAATAATTCCTGCTGTCATTCTTTTTTTCATCGTATCGTCCCTTCCCTTTCTTGTCCTTTTTATTTGGGCATTGGGCTGTTTGCCGCCGGCATATTTTCATAAACCGGAATCGAAAATACCAATGGAGATTTGTCCATCATACCGGCATATGCCTTTTTCGTCTTAATCGATTCTTCATACGCCGCTTCCACATTTGTCATGTACTGATGGGAATAGCGTTTATAACTTGTCACGTTAAATTTTTCAAGATAACACGTATTTTGCCCCTTGGCAATATAGCCGGAACTTATGTACTGCGCGCCGCCGACAATCGCACGGTATGGGTCGGTCCAAGGTCTTAAATAGGTACCCGCCTTTTTATCACTCGCCCACTTCAGTCCGTTTAACACCGGTGTACTGCTGCTAGTCGCACCAATATTATAAAAATTATAAATTCCCGGATAGGAAGATACCGTACCGGTAACTGCCGTACTCGTTGTTGTCGCACTTGTCACGACTTCCTGTTTGACACGGCTAGCCAGATGATAAGGACTTGCCTTGCTAATCTTCGCTGCCTCCATGAATGCAGTCACATAATACATCGTTTTCGCCGCACCGGTGTTGACATCCGTATAGGAAAACTTCTTGTTGTAAAATGGTGTGTTGGACAAAATTGTATTGACACCGGATTTTGTCTGGTACTGCGACTGATATTCCAGTAACTCAAACATGTAAATACTTCGATCATTTAAATAGTTTCTGGGATCCATAAAATATGCCACCGCAGCTTTCGATGCAGCAACCCATGTGCTTCCGTCAAATACCTTCCACTTGCCGGTAGATGCATCGTATGCATCTTTTTCGGTTGACTTCCATGCCTTTGCTCTCGCATTGGAAATCAGGTTCACACCCGTTTTCGATTCCTCCGTTACAGCCGTATTCCAGTCAAGACCGGTTTTATAGGCTTTAAACTGCCAATACGGATATGCCGAATGAAGTGCACGCAAACTCTGTTTATACGATTCCGGAAATCCTTCATTTTTCATTGCCTGCTCAAACTGCGCATCGCTCATGGCAACTACCGCAACTTTTTTCGTCACCGGTTTCTTTGCAAGTTTTACATATTTCGCATTGGAATATCCGGTATAAGTCTTTCCCTTGTAGTTAAAACGCAGTTTATACCATCTGGTACTCTTTACTGCCACATCACTTACAATCGTAACTGCCGCTTTCTTGGCAATGGATACTTTTTTCCCGCCTACCTTTTTATATGCTGAACCGGTTCCTTTCTTTTTACGGATATTCGCCGCCTTTTTCACATTGAAAATCTGTGCATATATGCCTTTTCCCGCTGTCAGTTTCACATATTTATTCTGCAGATATGCCTTCCTTTTTTTCTTTTTATATGTAAAAGAAACATGGAACCATTTTTTCCCTTTCAGCGTCTTTTCACCAATTACTTTTATTTTCTTTCCCTTTGCAAGCGACATTTTTTTCCTGCCAACCTTATAAACACTCTTTCCATTTGCTTTGTAAAGCTTGGATTTTTTCAGCACCTTTGCACCCACTGAAACCGGCCGGTAGGATGTCTCATAGCGATAGGTAATTGTTGGTTCTGATGTAGATGCCGGCGTTACTGTCGGTGCAGGTACCGCAGTCGACGCCTGTTCAATCGCAATATAATTGGAACTGACAAAGCCTGTCAAAGTCGTGTTATCCTTTACAAAACTAACCTGATACCAGCCTGACAATTTCTCCAAAATAGTCACTTTATCTTCTTTCGCCAACAAAACATTGGCATTGTTATACTGTAAAATATCATAGGAAGTACCTGCCCCCGTGCGTACATTCAATGACGATGCCGTCACAATTCCCGTCTGGTTTGCCGCCAGTGAATTACCGCTGCGAAAAAACACCAGTCCACATAAAATTGTCATTCCTAAAATGGTGTAAAAGACTTTCCGGTTCATCGAATCTCTCCTTCTCATGCTTGTACAATTACATAAATGCGCTCGCTGGTTTCATTTGGCATCTGTTTCATATCTTCATCCAGAAAAGAAACCAACGCAAGCCCATTTTTCTCAATCAGTCGTTTTAATGTGTCCATATCATAGGCACGCTGGTAATGCGCTTCCTCCGTGCGCTCATACAGTTCGGAATCTGCCTGTTTTCTAAAAATTGTGAGCATATATTCGTTAATATCCTGATCTTCATAAAAATAGTTTTCCCAGATATAACTGACTTCCTCATCCTGCTCAACCCATGTCTGGTTGCCGATGATGTTTCGGTAACAGTACGCCGTCTTCAAATCGAAAATGAAATAACCGCCCGGTTTAACATACGTTTTCACCCGGCTAAAAAGTTTATTCATTTCCTCCTCATGAAGCAGATAATTCACGGAATCGCACACACTGAGCATCACATCTACCGGGCCGTCCAATTCCATTTCTTCCATGTTCTGATGCAGATACAAAATATCGGAACCGCTCTCTTCCTGCTTCTGCTTCGCAATTGCAAGCATATCCACCGATTTATCCAGACCAATCATGTCATATCCGGCAGCCGCAAATTTCTCCGTCATTACGCCGGTACCGCATCCCAGTTCACAGATTCTTCCGTTCAAAACGCCCTTCTCATGCAAATACTGCAAAAGATTTTCAAACCATGTCTCATAGGGAATATGATTCATCATATGGTCATATACATTGGCAAATCCTTCATACATCATCTCAATATCCTCCTAACATTCAATTGTCTCACTCAGTGAGAACGAATACAACAGGCATTTTACCACCTTTTTTCCTGTCATTTTTTCCAGTGCATCCCGGTATAACTCCATCTGTCTCCGATAACGCGATATAAGCACTTTTTCATCCCCGGGCTTAAGCGAATCTGTTTTGTAATCCATGAGCACAATTCCGTCATCGGTCTCATAATATCCATCAATGATTCCCTGAACCAAAACTGTCTCATCTTCCCCGCGTTCATCAAACAAATCACGTGCCGGATACCCCATAACAAACGGCTGCTCTCTGTGGAGACGTCCTTCCTTCTGTGCTTGTCGCATTTTTCTTCCTAACGTCGAGTCAAAAAAAGCTGACAGCCGTCTATAATTTAACACCTCGGTATCACTTTCGCAAAGTCTGCCGGTCTCAACTAACCGTTTTACTTCTTTACGAATCTGTGCCTCATCTTCCGTATTTACAAAATCAATTACCGCCATCACCTGATGCCATTGTTCCGTATAAAGCACCTCGGTTTGCCGATTTTTCTTTTGTCTCTGTCTGCATAAACGCAGGAACCGGCTTTTCTTCCTCCTTCTCCTCATGTGTGAGAATGGTAAAATCTTCCATGTCCAGTTCTTCCATCGACTGAATTTTCAAATCGGATACCGACACTTTTACCGGCAGTGGTTCCGGCTCCGGCTCATCCGCCGCATCCATCCATTCATACATCTCCTGTAAAGGTTTATCATAGCAGATGGTTGTGTCAAAATTATAAAGAGCCTGCTCCTTTACCGTCTCTTGTACCATACCATGTTCCACCTGTAAAATCAAATCATCCGTCTCGACTTCTACCAGATGAAATAAATCCGTCCGGATATGTACCGCCGGCAAGACCATATCGAAAAAGGTCTTTATTTTCTGCCTGTTTTCCCCGGTTACCGCCGCTGAATCCGTATTCTTTGCACATCCCAATAAAATCAATTTTTCCTTTGCACGCGTCATCGCAACATAAAGTTTACGCATCGCTTCGCCAAGTTCATCCTGGGCGTTTACGTATTTGAGATAATGGGTATAAATCGTTTTCTTCTTTGTCCTTTTTTCATTATCCACAACCGGCATTACCATCGCAATATCCGGATGAATCGTAAGGATGCTTTTATCCGGAGCATGAATTGCGTGCCCCATGCCGCCGATTATGCAGATTGGAAATTCAAGTCCCTTACTTTTATGAATTGTCATAATCCGCACAACATTTTCTTCTTCTCCTGAGAGATTTACTTCGCCCATCTCCTCGGTCTGCTGTGAAATTTTTTCCAGATAACGAACAAACGAATACAATCCGTGATAGGTCGTCCCATCAAATTCCCAGGCAATCGCCATCAAACTGTCCATATTCGCATTTCGCTGCACACCATTTGGCATTAGGCGGACCGCCTCGTAAATTCCTGTATGGTCATAAATATCCTGCACAATTTCTCCAACAGCCGCATAAGACGCCTTCTTCCTAAAATATGAAAGTGTCTCGAGAAAGTGCTGCAATTTCTCATACAAAGCATCACTCTTGTCATAGGTTAAAATGGCATCATACAAATCTGCCGTGCGATTTTCCATGCGGATAACAGCAAGTTCATCTTCAGTCAGAGAAAACATTGGTCCAAGTAACACTGCCGCCAAAGGAATATCCTGATGCGGATTGTCAATCACCTGAAGCATGGAAACCATAAGACCGATTTCTCTCGTATCAAAAAATCCTCTCTTTTTCTCCATCACTGCCGGAATTTCATAATCCTTCAGTGCATCGAAATACGCCTGTCCCTGTGAATTTGTTTGGACGATGATGACAACATCCCCATACTCAGCCTTTCGGTACCCTTCTTTATCCTTCACATAAAGCGGCGTTTCCCCCGATACCATTTCCTGAATTTTCAGTGCTGCAAGTGTGCCCTCCGCCTCCATATTCTGCTTTCCTAAAATCGCATAGACGTCCACATTTTTCGCAATTTTTTTTTCTGTATTTTCAAAATCACTTCCCAAATGCAGTTTGGCTTCATCGTCGTACTCCACACCGCCGATATCTGTATGCATCATACGGGAAAATACTTCATTCGTACTCTCTAACACAATTTCTCTGCTTCGGAAGTTCTTCTGCAAATCAATTCTGCGGTATAACGTTCCCTCTTTTTTATTGTAGGACAAAAGTTTTTCGGCAAACAATTCAGGACGTGCGCCACGGAACCGGTAAATACTCTGTTTGGCATCTCCTACCATAAAAATATTCGGCATTTCACCAGCAAGCCCATCTCTCGAAACCGCATGAAGAATCGTATCCTGCACATAGTTACTATCCTGGTACTCATCAATCATAATTTCAACAAATTCATTCGCCAGTTCCTTCGCTGCATCCGTTCGGACATATGCGCCGCTCTCCTCATCCTTTTGTAAAAGAATCGAAATCGTCAACTGCTCTAAGTCATTAAAGTCGAGAATCCCCCGCTCCCTTTTTTCTGCCACAAACAGTTCATGCAGCCTTCTGGTCAGGCGGAATAACGCCTTCATCTTCCGGCTCGTATCCTTTAAATCATTAAGATGTTCCTCTGCCTCTTTATCAAAATACTGTTCTTTCCATTCCACCATGCGTTTTTCAGCATCCTTGCAGCTTAAACGAACGGGTTCTTTATTTACTTTTTCCTCACCCGTCAGGCCTCTTGTTGCACGGTTTGTAAGTTTCGGAAGTCTGCCAAAATAAGCGCGATACTCTTCATATCCTGAGT
>ENA-UOJR01000708-UOJR01000708.1-human-gut-metagenome-genome-assembly--contig:-C115P-NODE-708-length-39062-cov-8.887379_pt1 | contig 39062 bp, 27 predicted proteins | sample MGYA00242354_ERZ723901 | MGnify/ENA metagenome assembly ERZ723901
TACAAAAACAAAATAATTTGAAAGCATCAATCAGAAATGGTTGGTGCTTTTTTCATGCCTGGAGAAATCTGCGCTTTTTTTATGCCAATTTTTACGGAAGGAGCAGAGCAGGCAAACACAGCTCTTGCAAATGGCGATATTTCTCAGGAACAGTATGACGCACTTCAAAGAGAAATCATTGAGACAGAGCAGAATTTAAAGAAATTAGAAACACAGGCAAATCAGTCAGCTACAGCCATGCAGAAGATTGCAGCTACTGGTGAGAAGCTTAAGACTACAGGAGATAATATTTCGAGTGCCGGTCAGAAGCTCCTACCGGTGACTGCAGCAGTTACTGGTATGGGAGCTGCTTCTCTTAAAACGGCAGCGGATTTTGAAAGTTCGATGTCCCAGGTACAGGCGGCAATGGGTATCACGAAAGACTCCATGTCCACCGTTGATGTCCAAAGCGTCAATACGATGATGACGATTGTTCCTAAAATTTCCGGAGCAATTACAGCAGTAAAAACGGCGTTTGCAGCGTTAAATGTAACCATGAATCCTATCGTGTTAATTATCGCAGCTATCACAGCAGGATTATAAATTTCAAGTGCCAATCCTCTGGAATTTCGCAGAATAGCTGTCGGTTTTAAGCTGCTGTCTTCCTGGGGCAGAGCTTTCTCTGTCGGCTGAGGAAGTTCCACAAACACGCCGGTTCTGGATTGTAGACCTCCAAACATGCTTTGCGGACTCTTTTCAGACGATAATAATAATTCGCTTTTGTGATGCCATGCTCACTGCACCAGGTTTCTACTTTCATATCTGCAGGGCGGTTTTTACAATCCTGGATAAATATTTTTATTTTGAGAGATACAGTGGGGTTAATTTGGATATGTGTTTGAATTTTGTGGTCAGAGAGCTTGATGGTTGTGGAGGAGAACAGGTGAGTCCATTTTCCTATGGTATAAAAGAGGGGAAATGGGAAGATGGCGAAGGTTCTGGGGGGGAGAGTTTATGGGAGAGCCTTGTGCCATCTAAGAATTTGAAGAGTCAAATTCTTAGATTATTATAGAGAGAGATACTCTATAAAGGGGTATGACGTTGATAAAAGATGAATGAGAACAGTAAGAGAAATAAGAGAACATATAATTGACAGAATGTAAATAATAGGAAGGAGTAGTTGTATGTTAAATCCTGAAGAGAACGTATTGGTAGCGGAAATGGCGGCATCATCAGTCAATTAAAGATGCAGAATGAAATGAAGTTGACGGATGAAAGCTGGATCAGCTATCAGCAAGGAAAAGGCAATGAAGAATATCAGAAGTATATGGAAGATCTGACGGATATGCAGAATCATGTACTGCCGTATTTGCAGAGCTTTTGCAGTCTGGAAGAAAAAGGTGTGAAGGAGAGACGAGAACAGCAGGTAGCAGAGAAAAATGAGAGCAGAGAAGCTGTGCCAAGAGCTGGTGTTGAAATAAATACAGCAGTTAAGGACGCAGGGAAAGCTGAAAGAAAGCCAGTAGCACAGAAAAAGGCAATGCCAGGAAAAGAAAAGAAACCGTCAATCCATGAACGCTTGGAAATCAATAAGAGAATCATCCAGGAAAAGCAGGGAAAAGATAAGCCGGAGAGAGGAGCTGATTTGGGTGTAAGGATAGTGTAGTATAAGCACAATGAGTCGGAGGTCACGGATGATAACGTAGCTTCCGGCTTTTTTGAGTATTGTCGGAAGAATTATAAATGATATAATGTTTGTAAATGTGATATAAGAATGTCGCCTGTTATGCGACTTCCAAATGAGAAAAGTGTGTTATTCTGAGATCAAACAAGAGGCTAATAGAGTCAGGAGGGTGAGATTATGAGTAAAAAAGGATATAGCAGACCAGGATTATTTGGATCCATAAACCATTATGATGCAAGCGGAAAGAAAGTAGGCGAGAGCCGACCGGGATTCTTTGGTGGTATGAACGATTATGATGCAAATGGAAAGAAAATCGGACATAGTTCGCCTTCCTTTTTTGGTGGCATGAATCATTATGATAATAACGGGCACAAAATAGGTGAGAGTCGTCCAGGATTCTTTGGCGGTTTGAACCATTATGATGACAAGGGGCATAAGCGGGGGCATAGCAATCCAGGATTTTTAGGTGGATTCAATCATTACGATGATTAAGAATTATAAAAGGCGGTACAGATTATGGCAGATCAGAAGCTGATTGATGAGGTAGGGAAATACATAGATAAGTATTATGAGCCGGTAAAAGATGATATCAAAATGGATAAAGAAATGAAATCCATTTTTGATAAAATTACAAAATTTCGGAAAAAGAGAGCTGAAGAAAAGGCTTTGCAGGAAGAGCCGGTAAAAGAAAGCAGTTTGTCAGAAGATGCATTACCGGAAGAATTTGATGTTTCAACGATGCAGAAGACAAAAATACAAAAAGGTATGTCTTCTATGATGTCGGTAAACAGAAATATTGATAATTTGATGAATCAGTTGGAGGAAACATTTTCACAGAGATTACTCCGAATGATTGATGAGCGTGGTATGACTGATTCAGAAGCATATACAAAGGCATATGTGGATCGTCGTCATTTTTCGAAAATTCGTAAAGATGTCAATTATGTTCCTAACAAGAAAACTGTATTGGCTTTTACAATCGCTTTGGAATTATCCCTGGATGAAGCAAAAGATTTACTGGCAAGTGCTGGTTTTGCATTATCCAGAAGTTCGAAAACAGATATTATCGTGGCATATTTCTTGCAGAATAAGATTTATGATATGTTTGAAATCAATGATGTGCTGGATGCGTATGGACAACCAGTGTTTTAACAAAATATTTTGGTGCAATGTCACCTGACAGGCGACCAACCCAGTTGGTTCTGTAGATAAAATGTGATTAACAACAAATATCAGAGGAGGAAATCACATGAATACAGAATTAACTGAGTTGGTTTTTATTTTAGACAGAAGTGGATCAATGGGTGGCTTGGAAAGTGATACGATCGGTGGCTTTAATGGCATGATTGCAAAACAAAAGGCACAGGAAAAGAAAGTGAATGTGACTACTATTTTATTTGATGATGAAGTAGATATCATTCATGACAGATTTCCGGTGGAGATTATTGAACCACTTACGGAAAAAGAATACTTTGTGCGTGGTTGTACCGCTTTATTAGATGCAGTTGGAACAGCGATTGAAAAAATGGAAAATGTACAGAAACATCTCCCGGAGGATCACAGGGCAGGAAAAATCATATTTGTTATTACTACAGATGGATTAGAAAATTCCAGTGAGTATTTCACACAGGAGCAGATCAGGAGAAAGATAGAAGCAAAGAAAGAGTGCGGATGGGAGTTCCTGTTTCTGGGTGCCAATATTGATGCAGGAAGAGAGGCTGAGAAGATAGGGATTGCCAGAAACAGATCTGTGACATATGAGAACGATTCGGAAGGTATTGCAGTAAATTTCAGGGCAGTAGGTAATGCGTTAAGCAAAGCAGTTACCTGCGACACTGCAGTGGATTTTTTGGAAGATGACTGGAAAGACGAAATTGAAGAATATCATGAAAAAAGTCACAGACAGAAAAGAGGGTAGGAGCTATGTATTTTTTAGTGGATTTTGAAAATGTCAGGAGCAACGGATTAAGAGGTGCTGATTATCTGGACAAAAATGATTATCTGACTCTCTTTTTTAGCTCTGCAGCACATAGCTGTGAAAATCGTTATCTGGAAGAGATAGAGCAGTCTGGGTGCGTGTTTGATACCTGTAAATTGGTTAAAACCGGGAAGAATGGTTTAGATTTCTATATTGCCACCAGGGTTGGTGAGTTTTATGGAACTGGCCATGATGACAGAGTGGCTATTATCAGTAAAGATCAGGGATTTCATGCAGTTCGTGATTACTGGGACATGAGATTACCATCGAATAAGAAAATGATTCTGTCACCATCTATAGAAAGAAGCCTAATCGCAAGTAATGATAATAGTGAAAGAGTAAAACGACTGAAAAATAAACTGAATGGAATAGACATCAATGTATTTCAGGCAAAATACGAAGAACGTAGAAGATTACAGGAAGTTTTAACAGAGATATTTGGAGATACTATTTTTGCAGACAGATTGAGTGAAATACAGGATTTGCTTGAGAACGGAGAAAACAAGAAAATAATCTATCTGAGTTCATTGCATAGATTTGGTAGAAAACAGGGGTTAGAAGTTTATGATCGTTTGAAACCAATTCTGTATCAAGAAGCATAAGAAAAACACGGAGGAAAAAGATTATGGCTATGACAACATGCCCGAACTGCGGCGAACAAATATCGGATAAGGCGAAAAAATGCGTACATTGTGGTGCAATTTTGGTTCCAGAAGAAAAGAAGTGCTGTCCAGACTGCGGGGCAGAACTGGAAGAAGGAATGGATACATGTCCGAAATGCGATTGTCCGATAGAAAACACTATTGAGACAGAAAAAACTCCACAGCAAGTAGAAGTCACCGGTGTGAAGATAACAAAAAAATCAAAGAAAATAATTGCAATTGCAACAATAGCAGTTATTGTTGCAGCACTGATCACAGCTATTGGAGTACAGACACATAAGAAGAATGTTGCTGCGAAGGCAGCAGCAGAGGCTCAGAAACAAAGCGAGGAATATGGGACAAATCTGAATATGGCAGCATATTCCATGCTTTCAGGAGCTAGTGATGCGGAAACTTGCGGTAATCTGATCAAGCAGGTATGGTATAACGCTATTTATGAGAAAAGTGACAGCAAAACAGATAAGTACACAAAACCAACGGGATACTATGTGTTTGATTTTAATGATGCTCTGCAAAACCTGTTCTCGGATAGCAGTTTCAGTGGACAAATAGCTGATATTAATGACAACAAGGATACCGTCAATTCTTTGATGAAGAAATTAAAGAATCCGCCGGAAGAATATAAGGACGCTTATGAATCGCTTTCAAAACTGTATGATGCGTATATATCATTGACGAATCTTGCAACAGATCCAGCAGGAAGCCTGCAGACCTATTCTCAGAATTTTAATGATGCAGACAGCGAAACATTGAATTGTTATAATGCATTGAGGATGTATTTGGAAGAATAGGAACAAATTTTGTGGACTATCATTAGATTTTTCAAATGAATCTTTCGCAAAGTCGAAGCTATCATTTGCACCTATCATTGAAGAAAAACATACAGTATGATACAATAATAAAGATTGAGAGTATAAGAACGAAAAGAAATAATATACTTTCAAAATATAGGAAAACCATAAGTTGTGTATAACGAAGAGGGAATACATATGGCAGTATCATACAATGGATTATGGAAGTTATTGATTGATAAAAATATGAAAAAAGTGGATATGATGAACCAGGTGGGGATTAGTAGCAGCACTGTGGCGAAGATGACCAATGGAGAGTTTGTTTCCATGAAGGTTCTGGAGAAAATCTGTGAGAAGTTGGATTGTGATTTCGGAGATATTGTCCATTATGAAAAAGAGACGAAGGATGGTGGACAGTAATGGAATACAGTGCAGGACTTACATCAAAATTATTTTGGCTGCAAGAATCCAGAAAAACAGCGGGTTATATTCTGGAAGGACTTAGCAAGGCAGACATCCGCAAGATTGCCTGGGAGGAAAATATCTATCAGGTGAAAGCAGAATATCGAGCCTATGAGGTGTTAAATGGAACGTACCGAAGGGTATCAGCCTTGCCAGAAGCAGTATTACAGGCATTTATCACTTGTGATGTAGAAACCGCAAAGATTCTGAATCTGATTGCAATTCTGATGGACAGCAGATTATTTTTTGAGTTTTTACATGAAATATACGACGAGAAGATTCGATTAGGGGAAAAAGAGATCACAGACCGGGATCTGAATGTCTTTTTTGCAGATAAGGCAATGCAGAGTGATGTGGTTGCCGGCTGGACAGATTCTGCAGTACGGAAGTTAAAACAGTGCTTTACTAGAATGATGTTTGAGGCGGGATTACTGGAAAGCAGTGCAAAACCAAGAACAATAAAGCCAATTCATACTGATTACCGGACAGAAGAATTACTGACTGCAAATGGGCTTGGCGAATACTTGAAAGCAGTGAAGGGAGTCTAAGGATGGCAAGATTAAGTTTGGAAGAACGACTGAACCGGATTGAGGATAAGATCTCTGAAAAGTCTTTCCGTGAAAATAAAGGACTTGGAAATGAAGTCGGATATTATGTGTTTGATTACGATCCGAGAGCAGAGTTGGAAGTACGAAATCATATCGCATACTTAAAAGACAGAATCAACAATGGAAATAAAGATTTTAAAATCATAGAATTTGACCTGTTTCATACGATGATTCAGGTGTTGGATGAAGAAGGATATCTGGAAGCCTTCTTTGATCTGGAAAAAGACAATGGCTTTTTTGATATGGCAGACAGTCTGGTGGAGACATTAGGGCTGGATGAAACGAACGAATTGAACCTGATTATCTCTAAGATTCTACAGGAAGATCTAACAGACAGTGTAATCTTTTTGACAGGAGTAGGTAAATGCCATCCGATCATTGCGAGCCATAATATTTTGAACAATTTACATCAGGTACTGGACAGTGTGCCGGTTGTGATGTTTTATCCTGGAGAATACAGCGGACAGGATCTGAAATTATTTGGAACGATGGATTCCAGAAATTATTATCGGGCATTCCGGCTTGTGTAAAGCAAAGGAGAAGAAAAATGCAGATTAAAGAGATGTTTGAGAAACAGATTGACCGTGATATTAAGGGCGTAATCAAAGTAGGTCAGTCTGATGAAGAAAACGTATATCAGGAATTGGACGAATATGTAGTAACAAAAGAACTGTTAAAACACTTCCGTGATTTTTTCGATAACTATGAAAAAGGGATCAATAATAATACGGACAAAATGGGTGTCTGGATCTCCGGTTTCTTTGGAAGTGGTAAATCTCACTTTTTAAAGATTCTTTCTTATCTGTTAAAAAACAGTGTGGTAGAAGGAAAGAGAGCCATCGAGTACTTTACAGACGGAAAGAAAATCGATGATCCGATGTTGATTGCCAAGATGACCAATTCCGGAACCATTTCTTCTGATGTCATGCTCTTTAATATTGATTCCAAAGGATCTGCAAAGGTTGGCTCAGGGAAAGAAGCTATCGTGGAAGTTTTCATGAAGGTATTTAATGAAATGCAGGGATACTGCGGATCTATTCCATATCTTGCAGAATTTGAACGTCAGCTGGACAACGAAGGCAGATTTGAAGAGTTCAAAGAGAAATTTGAAGAGATAGCAGGTGCACCTTGGGAGAAAAAGAGACAGGCATTTGCAGTTATCCAGGATAAAATTGTAAAGACAATCGTGGCTATGGATTTCATGAGTGAGGAGGCTGCCCGCAATTGGTGTAAGAATGCTAAGGGAAGTTATGACCTCAGTATTGAGAAATTCGTATCACTGGTGAAAGAATATTGTGAGAAAAAAGGCCCGAATCATCATGTTATTTTCCTTGTAGATGAGATCGGACAGTATATTGCAGATGATACACAGTTAATGCTGAATCTTCAGACCATCGTAGAAGATCTGGGAACTGCCTGCAGAGGAAAAGCATGGGTGATCGTTACCAGCCAGGAAGATATTGATTCTATCACAAAGACAAAAGGAAATGACTTCTCTAAGATTCAGGGACGTTTCGATACCAGATTATCCCTGTCTGCATCCAATGTAGATGAGGTTATTCGGAAACGTATCCTGGAGAAAAATGAGATTGCAGAATCTGCATTGAAACTGCTGTATGAGCAGAAAGAGTCGATTATCAAGAACCTGATTACTTTCACAGCTGATACCGCAGATAAGAAATTATATACAGATAAAACCGATTTTGCAGATTGCTATCCGTTTATTCCATACCAGTTCAACTTACTTGGACAGGTGTTGACAGCAGTGCGTACTCATGGAGCCAGTGGAAAGCATTTATCTGATCAGTCCCGTTCTATGTTGGCATTGTTCCAGGAGTCAGCTATTCGCTTGAAAGACAGTGAAGCAGGCGTGCTGGTACCATTCAGCTATTTTTATGATCCGTTGCATAAATTTATCGACCATCAGCACAGTCAGGTTATCACCGATGCAGAGGACAATAGCAGACTGGACGAGTTCGATGTGGAATTACTGAAAGTGCTGTTTATGATTAAATACGTCAAAGAGATCAAAGCAAATGTAGATAACCTTACTACGTTGATGATCTCCAATATTGACGATGACCGTATTGAAATCCGTGGAAAGATCGAAGAATCTTTAAAGAAACTGATCCGTGAGACACTGGTACAGAAGAATGGAGAAATCTATATCTTCCTGACCAATGAAGAGCAGGAAATCAATAATGCGATTAATAACGAATCCGTAGAAATGGGTGAGATTATCGGAGAAGCGTCTACCGTTATCTTCGAGGAAATCTTTACAGACAAGAAATATCGTTACAGTAGCCGTTATTTATTCCCATTCAATCAGAAAGTAGATGATCGTTACTTCAAGGGAAATCAGTCCAATGATATCGGAGTATCCATCATCACACCATATGGAGAAGAATATCCGGATTCAGCCCTGCGTATGCTTTCTGCACAGGAACATAATGTGATTGTGAAACTGCCAAACGACAGCACATTTCTGGATGAAATCACAGAATCCATCAAGATTTATAAGTTCCTGAATAAAAATGCCACAGGAGCTAGAGGAAGCTTTGACAGTATCCGTCGTGCAAAAGAAGACGAACGCATTGAAAAGAAAGACCGTATCCGTATCTTTATTGAGGATGCATTGAAACATGCAGATATCTATGTGAACGGAGATAAAGCAAATATCTCAGCCAAAGAGCCGGCAAGCCGTATTAACGAAGCACTTGGCAAGCTGGTAGCCATGCAGTATAACAAGCTGACCTATATGGAGACAGCACCGGAGCTTTCTGATATTGCTGCTGTATTCAATGGCAACGATGGACAGCTTTCTTTCCTTGGAACCAGTGATACTACACCGAATAAATTAGCACTGGAAGAAGTGATTCAGGTCATCGGTCTTAATAATGCAAGACACATGAAGACTTCCCTGAAATCCCTGCAGGATAAATTCGGGGCAGCTCCTTATGGCTTTGATCCGAAAGACGTGCAGTGGCTGGTTGCCATGCTCTTTAAGATGGGAAGAGTATCCCTTACCTATAACAGTCAGAGTTTATCTATGCTGTCCAATACAAAAGATGAACTGGTACGTTACCTGACAAAACGTGAATTTGTCGAGAAACTGCTCATTGATATCAGGGAAAGAGCAACAGACGGACAGATCCGTTCTGTAAAAGAAGTATTGAAAGATTATTTTGGTTTCTCCGTATCCAGTGATGATGACGATACTATTATGAGAAACTTTAAGAATAAAGCACAGGATAAGCTGGAAACATTTGGTAAAATCATGATTGAATATCGTGTAAATCCGAAGCTGCCATGCAAATCCTTAATGGAACAGGCGAAGAAAAATCTGGAAGAGCTTCTGGCAATCAAGGAGCCGGTAGAATTCTTTAAAACAGTAGATAAAAAGCGAGATGATCTGTTAGACGATGCAGATGATACTGCACCGGTATTTGACTTCTTTAAAGGTGGTCAGAAAAAGATCTTCGAAAAAGCTTTGGAACAGATCCAGATGTTTGAAAACAGTAAGACCTATGTCCGTGAACAGGAAATTATGGATAATGTTGCCCAGATGGAAGCGATTGTGACAGCAAAGAATCCATTCAGCCAGATTCAGAAACTGCCAGATATGTCTGTGAAATTCGTACAGCAGTATGGAGCCTTACTGGAAAAAGAAGCAGAAGAGATGCGCCCAATCGTGGATGATGATCTGGAAAAAGTATTACATACACTGGATGAGAAGGAGTTTGCATCCGTATTCAGAGACAAGTTTGTAAACACCTTTGCAGAACTGAAACAGAAACTTGATACATCCCATGAGATTGCAGCAGTGAAGAATATCAGACTGGAAAGTGACACATTAAAGCTTCGTTGCATGGATGAGATCACGGAGTATGAAGAAGCACATCGTCCGAAACCAGTACCGTCTGTAACTCCGGTGACACCACCAACAGGTGGCAGTAATATAGAACCACCGAAACCGGTAGCACCGCCAGTTCAGCCAAAACAGAAGAAACGCAAGAATGTATCCATCAGTAATGTGGCAGGTGCAAGAACCTATTCGATTGAAAATGAGCAGGATATCGACAAGTTCCTGGCAGAGATGAAGCAGAAATTATTAAGAGAGCTGGATGAAAATACGATTATTACATTAAGCTAATCATTCCAGTGGGAGGAAATAGTACATGAACAAGAATGCGATAAAGAAATTTGCCATAGAAGCAAGAAAGAAACTGATCGATTCAGTTACAGATAAAGCCGGTATGCTTGGTATTACAGAAAAATCATGCAGTGAACCGATTACCAAAGGATCAGACTTTGAAGTATACCAGACCGTTGCTGGAACAGAAGTAACATTGAATAAAAGACAGTGTGAGCAGAGAAGGCGTCTGGTATCGCAGATCGAATCCCGTGGATTTGAAGCAGTGGTAGAAGAAGTGGCTTATACCTGGTTTAACCGAATCTGTGCCATTCGCTTCATGGAAGTGAATGATTATCTTCCAAATAGAGTTCGTGTACTTTCTTCTGAAAAAGCAGGAAAAATGGAACCAGATCTAGTTACACAGGCACCTGATGTGGATCTGGATCTGACTGCACAGGAAAAAGAAGAGATTATCAGCTGGAAACTGAGTGGAACATCCGAAGATACCGATAAATTGTATTGTAAGTTGTTCCTGAAACAGTGTCATCAGCTGCATGATATCCTGCCTGGGCTGTTTGAAGCAGACTCTGATTATATGGAATTACTCTTTGGTATTTCTTATACGAATAAAGATGATGTCATTTATATGTTGGTCAATCCGGAGACTGGTATTCCGGAGAATGATTTCAATGTATCTACACTGGATGAAGAAGGGAATTCAACCGGACAGGTGGAAATCATCGGCTGGCTGTATCAGTATTACAATACAGAGTTAAAAGACGATACCTTTGCAAAACTGAAAAAGAATGTCAAGATCACCAAAGAGAGAATCCCGGCAGCAACTCAGCTTTTTACACCAGACTGGATTGTGCGCTATATGGTCGAAAATTCGGTGGGACGAATCTGGATTGAACATTTACGGGCAGTGGATCCAAGCACAGATGAAAAAGCAACTGCAGAAAGATTCGGATGGAAATACTATCTTCCGGAGGCAGAGCAGGAAGAAGATGTTAATGTAAAACTGGCAGAAATCCGTACCACATACAAAGATTTGAAACCGACTGATATCACCTGCATTGATCCATGCATGGGAAGTGGACATATCCTGATTGCAATGTTTGATGTACTGATGGATATCTATGAAAGTGCCGGATATGACAAGAGAGAAGCAGCATTTGAAATTGTAGAGCATAATATTCATGGACTGGATATTGACCAGCGAGCATATCAGCTGGCATACTTTGCGGTTATGATGAAAGGTCGTGGATATAACAGACGGTTTCTGTGTGGAAGAGATGGAAAGCCAGAACCGAAAGTATATGCGATTGCGGAGAGTAATGAAATCAATCGAAATCATCTGCAGTTTTTTGGAACACATTTGAGTGAGATGGAAAGAAATCTGGCAGTGACGCAGATAGAAGGATTACTGGATACATTTAAAGATGCTAGAGAGTATGGGGCTATCTTGCATGTAGATGCTTGTGATTGGGATGTGCTGGAAAGATTTGTAGATGATTTAGGTACAAATGGACAGATTTCATTTGAGAGTGTCGGAAGTGAAGAAACACAAAAAGTGTTAAGAAAACTGGTGAGAATGGCAAAAAACTTGGGACAGAAATATGCTGCAGTAGTTACAAATCCACCTTATATGGGTTCATCTGGAATGGGAGCTAAATTATCAAAATATGTTAAAGATAATTATCCAGATACTAAGACGGATTTAAGTACAGTATTTATGGAAAAATGTGTGTCGTTGTGCAATAATCAAGGTTATATGTCAATGATAAATATTCCAGTATGGATGAACTTAGCAAGTTGTATTGAATTTAGAAAAGAAATTATAATTCATGATACACTGATTAATATGTTGCATTTCGGACGTGGCGTGTTTGGATCTGATTTTGGTTCAACAGCATTTGTAATTAAAAAGTGTAGGATTAACAGGTATATGGGATTATATCGAAGATTATTTTTGAAACAAGGAGCAGTCGATTCTGTTGAACAAAAAGAAAAATGGTTTTTTGAGGGAATTGGTAAATTTTGCGTTATGCAAGAAAAATATTTGCTAATTCCTGGATATGCATTCACATATCAAGTTAACAAAAAAGTGTATAAGCATTTTTCGGACGATAAAAAAGTTGGCGATTATGCGGTTGCTAAACAAGGATTGATAACTGGAAGTAATGATACTTTTATGAGAACTTGGTTTGAAATTGACCGAAATAATATGACTACTGATTGTATGGACAGAGAGAGTTCTCTTCATAATGATATAAAATGGTATCCATATAATAAAGGTGGAGAATACAGAAAATGGTATGGAAACTGCTTGTATGTAGTTGATTGGTCGAGAGATGGTTATGGTATCCAACATTTTTATGACAAGAATGGAAAATTACGTTCAAGACCGCAAAATATGTCCTATTACTTTAGGGAAGGTTTAACTTGGACTGCTCTTACAGCAGGAAAGTTTTCTATGAGATATTCTCCTAGAGGATTTTTGTTTGATGCTATGGGACCGGTATGTTTTGCTAATAACAAAAACGATGAAAAGTATATTTTGGGATTATTAAATTCAAAAGTAGGAAATATGTTTTTAAGAATAATGTGCCCGAATTTAAAGTTTGATCAAAAACCATTAGAGAATGTGCCATTATTAAAGAAAAATGAAAAAGAAATAAATGATATTGTAAATGAATGTATACAAATAGCAAAAAAAGATTGGGATTCATATGAAACTAGCTGGGATTTTGAAAAATGTGCATTGATAAAAACAAATAAGCACAGAATATCGGAAGCCATGGAAGAGTGGAACGGTATTATATGTGAGCGAAGGAGTAGAATGAAACAGCTGGAATATAATTTGAATACAATCTTTAATGATATATATGAGCTACAAGATACTTTGCCAGCAGATATACAGAATGAAGATGTTACTTTGAGCAATGTTGATATTAAAAGGGATGTTAAACAATTTATATCATATGCGGTTGGTTGTATGTTTGGACGATATTCATTAGATTTAGATAAAGAAGGATTAATTTGTGGAGGTGGATTAATCGACTATGATAATTACCAAACATTTCCAATAGATAAAGATAATATTATTCCAATAACTGATGAAGAATATTTTGAAGATGATATTGTTAATTTATTTATTGAATTTGTAAAGAAGGTATATGGGGAAACTTATTTGGAAGAAAATTTGGATTATATTGCAAAAGCATTAGAAAGTAATAAAAGTCCAAGAGAGGCAATTCGACAGTATTTTTTAAATGATTTTTATAAGGATCATTGTGTTATGTACTCAGGAAATGTTGGAAAACGACCAATTTACTGGCTTTTTGATAGTGGAAAACAAAATGGGTTTAAAGCACTGATTTACATGCACCGTTATGATGCGGATACTGTGGGACGTGTAAGAACAGATTATTTACATCGGGCGCAGAAGTATGTGGAGACAGCTATGCAGAGTGCTCAATATACTATTGATAACGCTTCATCTGCATCTGAAAAATCGAAAGCAACGAAAGCTGTTACGAAGTATACCAAACAGCTTGCAGAAATGAAGATTTATGATGAAGCCATTGCTCATATTGCCAATAAGAGAATTGAGATTGACCTGGATGATGGTGTGAAAGTGAATTATGAGAAATTCCAGGGAGTGGAAGTTGCCCAGGAAGGAAAGAAAGCATTAAAAGTGGATCTTTTGGCAACAATTAAATAGAGGGAATGAGGTGACGAATAAATATGAAAATCAAAAAGTTAGCATTAAGCAATTTCATGGCTTTTGAGAATGCTGAAATGAATTGGTCTGATAATATCAATATTATTTGCGGCGAAAACAGTACAGGAAAAACGACACTTTTGAAGGTGATGTATTCGTTGATAAAGCCTTTTAGTAATAGTAACAAGGAAAATTTGACGAAAGAAATGGAAGAGCAGCTTTTTGTGAAGAAAATCCAAGGAGTATTTCGCCCGGATGATATGAAAATTGGCAGATTGGTAAGCCGTAAGCAGGGAAGTAATCGAACGGAGTTTTCAGTTGAGTTGGAGAAGAAGCAAAAAATAGCAGTTGGATTTGGAAACAGGCAGGAAAATCATGCGGATGTTTCAATTGTACAGGGGGAGAAAACACAGAAATATGATGTTATTTATATTCCTACAAAAGAGATGATTTCTACAGTAGAACATTTCGTATCTTTATATGATGAATATCATATTGAGTTTGAGGAAATGTACTATGACCTTGCGAAGCTTTTGGATCGTCCGCTCTCAAAAGGACCGAATACAATAGAACAAAATCAGGTATTAAGCAATCTGGAAGATATCATGAAAGGGAAAATTGTTCAGAAAAATAAAAAATTCTATTTCAAAATCAAAGGTGAAGGTGAATTTGAAATGGGATTACTTTCGGATGGATACAGAAAATTATCGATGATCATCTATATGATCCTTTCTGGCAGTTTGAATAAGAATACAATTTTATTCTGGGACGAGCCGGAAACGAATATGAACCCTAAAATGATTCGTCCAATTGTACAGGCAATGGTCACTTTAGCTCAGATGGGCGTGCAGATTTTTGTTTCAACCCATGATTATTTTATTCAGCAGGAATTTAATATGATTGCCGCTTATCCGGAGTTAAATCTAGAAGAAATGGATATCCGATTTATTTCACTATATAGGGATAAAAAATCTCATACTATTCAGTATGAAATGAAAAATTCATCATCGGATTTGGAACATAATGCAATTATGCAGGAATTTGATGCAATGTATGATAGAGAACAGAGGATTATTTATGGCAGATAAGATCATGGAAGAGAGCAGACTAAAATTTGCTTTCCCAGAGAAGTGTACGGTGGTTAAGTTTGATGACACCACATTTTATCGAGATTATTTTAACAAATTGCCCGAGGCAAAAGGTGTTGATTTCATCTCTGTTGATAATGATAAGATTGCTTTTATAGAAGTAAAGAACTGTATTGGAGATGAAGGAAATTGTCGATGGAGAATTGTACCGAATAATCAAAAACGTAATACAACACACACGTCTGTTAATGTGGAAGGAAGAGACAGCCTGGATATTGAAGTGGCACAGAAAATAGCAATGACAATAGCTGCTTTAATCGGAGCAAAATCTTTTGGAGATACAAAAGAGTGCCTAGAAGAATTAAAGGAATACATTCAATTTTTAGCAAACGACAATTTTTCAGATGATTCTAAAAAGAGATATGTGATTTTGTTTCTGGAAGGTGATTTTGGCGGAAAAACACGGACAAAAAAGATGATTATGAAAGCATTGCAGGATAGTATGAATAAAAAACTTCAATGGGTCAATTGCAGGGTATCTGTGGTTGATTCTGATACATATGATCCGAGATTATTTCAGATTGTGAGTTAAAAAAGCACATATATTGAAGATTGCCTGAATCCGCAGATGGAAAAGCACAGGAATTAGATATAAATAAACTTAAAGGTGGCAAAGATGGATTTACAAAATATACAAGATCAGTTGAATATTGAATTTTCTAAAGGAGATACCCGAATTATATTCTGGTTTGATGATAAGGGAGAATATGAGGATGAGGTATCGGAAATTCAGTTAGATAATGCAAAATTACATATTCTGGATGGTACAAACTGGTTCTATTCCAAATGGTTGTTGAATGAGTCAGATATAGAAAGCAAGTATCTTGTATATGCACCATTCCCAAAACCAAGTGATGCAGAGAATCCATTGGCAGATATGTATTATTACTCGGTTCCGTACTATACGGACCGGGTATCCCAGATGTCTCAGGAGATTGGAATTGATAACCGGTTTAAAGAACATCTGGCACAGTACAGCAATTTCTGGAAAAACAAGAATCGTATTGAGAAGTTTAAAGAACTCGGCATAGACCATTTCAATGTGGAAACCATTGATATTGGTCTTATTGCCGTACTGGCAGATGTGAAGACACCAAATTTTGAAGAGATTACAAGGCAGCTGTTATTGAATGATAACGAAGAGTATCTAAAAGTATTAGAAGACAATGGACTTTTAGAAAAGTTCTGGGAATTATGTGAAAAGTATTTTGGATATCAGTCTGAGAATCCGAACATGGATGACCTGGCTTCATGTATGCTTTTGACATATGCTTCAGTAGCATTGAAAGATACGTTGCCGGCTGTGCTGAAATCTTATATTTTGAAAAAGAAAAATGATGTCGTGGTCTTTGTCCGGAATCTGATGGACAACGTACTTTATCAGGAAGCGTATGATGCGTTATCAGAAAAAGTGGATAAGACATTGCGTGTTGTATCCAGAATCCAGGATGAATTAAAAAAGGATGCAGACAAAGCAAAAGATCAGTCTGCACAGCTTTTGGATATTGCGAACTGCGATGCTTTCCGGGGACTGGATGGGATTTTAATTGACTGGGCATTGGATCAGTTAAATGATGAGATCTTGGATGCTCAGATTGATGGCATGAACCTTGCACAGATCGCAGAGCAACGAACAGCAAAGTCCTGTCATTTTGGAAGTGTATATAAAAACGAATATCAGGCAATCCAATATGCTTATCAGATGATGAAAGCAGTATCTGCTATGGAAGTGACCAGTGACATCAAAGAAATGGTCGCAGATTATCAGAAACAGACGTATTTGATTGATTCTTACTATAGATGGTTTTACAGTGCCTATGACTATATTGAAGATGCAGAGAGATTTTCAAAGGTAAGAGAGCGCATTGAGAATATGTATTCCTTTACTTATCTGCAGAAAGTGACGCCGAAGTGGAATCAGGAACTGACAGATAATCTAATGGCAGATACCGGATTAAAACGTCAGGAAGATTTTTATCGGAACTACCTGAAGGCGTATGAAGGAAAGAACCGTGTCATCGTTATTATTTCTGATGCTTTCCGGTATGAATGTGCAAAAGAATTGATGGAACGATTGGAATTGGATGAGAAATGTACTCCGAAATTAGATTGTATGATAAGCAGCTTACCTTCGGTAACATCAGTGGGAATGGCAAGCCTTTTACCACACAATGAGTTACAGGTAGATGATAAATTGAATGTTACAGTAGATGGACAGAGTTGCGGGGATTTGGTATCTAGAGATAAGATTTTAAAGAAACAGAATGAGAATAATGTGGCGTTGTCCTTTGATGAAGTTGTAAAAGCAATTAAAGAGAGCGATAAGAAAGTGCTACAGAATAAGAATATTATATATATTTATCACAATCAGGTGGATGCTCGTGGGGATAAGCCAGCCAGTGAAAATGAAGTATTTACAGCCTGTTCAGAAGCTATTGAGGAAATTCATAAGTTGATTAAGAAGTTAACCAGCTTTATATCAGCATCAAAATTTTTTGTTACGGCAGATCATGGTTTCTTGTATAAGAGAGACAGGTTACATGAATTTGATAAAGTATCCTATGACCGGGAAATCTGTGCTTATTCTAACCAACGTTTCTTACTTACAACACAGAAAGTAAGAGAACCGGGAATGAAGTCCAGATTAATGACATACATGAACAACTTGTATGTGACAACACCGATTGGAGCAGATATTTTTAAAATAGCTGGTGGCGGACAGAATTATGTACATGGTGGATCGTCCTTACAGGAAATGCTGATACCGGTGATCGAGTTAACAACCAATACCAGAGCAGTAGCATATGATTATGTGGATGTAATCTTGACATCTGTTAATCGAAAAGTGACAAACCTGATTACTTACTTTGATTTCATTCAGACAGAGAAAGTAACCGATACCATGAAAGCAAGGAGCCTGGTGGCATACTTTACAACTGAAACTGGAGAGAAGATATCCTTTGATGTACCGATTGTGGCAAACAGCAGAGAAGGTGCACCGGAGCAGAGGACATTCCATGAGAAATTTACATTGAAGTCCAGAGAATATAAGTATGGTGATAAGTATTATCTGATACTGGCAGATGCGAATGATGAGAAGAATATTCTGCAGCAGTATGAGTTTATGATTGATATTGCATTTGTGGATGATTTTGGATTTTAACTAAGGAGAAATATGGAAAATGAATAACATTATTCTTACAACGAGTGCTGTTATGATGGAAACCATGTGGGAAGAAAAAAGGAAAGATTTACTTGATTTAATAACCCCATTTGTATTGTATTCCATAGCACAAAAAACATCTATTGGTGGAGAAATAAAAATCGATTATATTGTGCAAAGCATGGGGGATTTTTATGGTTATAAAGATATTCCAGAGTCGGTTATAAAAAAAATATTGAATAGAAATCCTAAAAAATGTATAAAGAGAGAACGAAATAAATATTTTTTAATAAAAGACCTTGGCGAATTTGCTGATAATTTCGACAAAAGACGTAAAGAATGCGACGATAGAGCGAGTAAAATTGGCGATAAATTAGCATTTTATTTAAGAAATCATTGTACACGATGGAAACAGAATTATACATCAGAGGAGAGTATTCTACGTCTACAGGATTTTTTCTCTAGATATGGATTGTTTGTAGGGATAGATAGATTAGAACAGCAAATAGAATTATCACCTAAAGAGCATGAAATAGATTATTATATTGGTAGATACATATTTGATAATAAAAAAGATAATACAATATAATATAGAGACATTCTGGATTTAGTAAAAGGGTATTTTTTAAAGACAGTAGTATATTTGCAACCTGAAAATGGAAATTTACGATCTGCAAATTATCGAAATGTAGATTTCTATTATGATACCCCAATTCTTTTAAATATATTGGGCTATCAATCAGAAGAAGAGAAAAAGGCTGCTAATTTATTGCATGAACAATTAAGAAAACAAAAAGCTAATTTTTGTTTTTTTTATCATGCTGAAACAGAAATGAAAAATATTTTATCAGCCTATCAACACTCACTGAGATCAGGCGAATATACAGGAAGAACTTTGGAGGGATTAGACAGAAAAAAATATACTGTCAGTGGTGTAGAACGTTTAAAAGATAATTGGAAAAGTCAATTGAAAAATACATTTCAGATTATTGAAAAAAATATCCCAGAGTATACAGTTAAAGAAAATGGAACAGTGGATGAAAGTGAAGTACTGGATGAAAAAGAACTAATAGCAAGTATACGCAAACGTGCTAAAAGTTACAAGCAAGAAAATATCGAAAGAGATGTAGATTCAATACTTGCAATACATAGATTACGTAATAATTATGTGTGTGAAAATATTGAAAATGCAAGAGCAATATTTGTGACAAATAATTTCGATTTAGCGAATTCAGTTAATTATTATTATAAAAGAAATGTTAATAAAAAAGCTTTTCCATTAGTGCTTACTTCAGCAGAATTATCGGCCATGCTTTGGGTAAAAAATGGGACAAGTACTGATTTGCCAGAAAAACAGTTGTTAAATAACGCATATGCGGCATTACAACCTATGCCGGAATTACTTAATAAACTATCAGAAGTGTTAGAACAAATGAAGTTGGAGGGGAAAGTAACTTCAGAAGAGGTTACTGCACTTAGAACAAGCCATTATGTACATAGAGAACTATGGAAAGAAACATTTGGAGATGAGAACCTAACCAATGAAAATACTATAATGGAAATCAAACAAAAATATGATGATAGCATTATAGCAAATTATAAGCAAGAAAAAGAACTTGAAAAGGCAGAAGAAAAGCAAAAACTATATGAAAATGCCCAATTAAGCGCTCTTAAGGCAGGAAAAAATGCTAAACAAAAATGGCTTAGACGGTTAAGAAATGGATGCAAAATAATTGCTGCATTGATATTTGTAGGATGTCTATGCGCAACAATAAAAACCTGGGGTGATTTCAAGTGGAATGTATTTTTTGTAATTGTTATAGGAATTACTGTTCTATCTCTATATGATATATGTAAGGCAAGAGAACAATTTATAGATAGAGTATTAGTTAAAATTGCTAATCATCAAGAAACTCGTATTATAGAAAAGAAGAAAATCGAGTATATGAAATTGTTTGAAGAAGAAAAATAATACTTATGTAATTTTCAACGTGGAGGTACCAAAGTTATGGAAGATTCGTTTTTAGAAATAGATGATAAAAGAGAAGAAATAAAGCAAAAACTCCGTCAATACTATGATGGCCGTATCGTCCGGAAGGATTTAACGAAATCCATCCGTGAGGGAGCTAATGTTCCAGTCTATGTACTGGAATATCTCCTTGGACAGTACTGTAATTCCGATGATGACGAGATCATTGAAGAAGGTGTAGAGAATGTAAAACGTATTCTGAGAGACAATTATGTGCGTCCCGATGAGGCACAGAAGATTCTCTCTCTTTTGCGTGAGAGAGGCAGCTATACAGTCATTGACCGTATTACGGTTATGTTGAATACGAAAGAAGACCGTTATGAAGCAACCTTCTCGAATCTGGGTGTGAAAGGGATTCCGATTCATCCGGATTATGTGAAAGATTATGACAGACTGCTCTGTGGTGGCATCTGGTGCATCCTTCAGATGGAGTATGAATTTATTGAGGAAGATAAGAAGAATACACAGCCAATCCGTATCCGTAAGCTGACACCAATCCAGATGCCGCATGTAGATATGGATGAAGTGAGAAATGGGAGAAAAGCATTTACAAAAGAGGAATGGATGGATATTCTGCTTCGTTCAACTGGATTGGAGCCGGAAAGTTTTAGTGAGAGAGCAAAATGGCTGTTGATTGCACGTATGATTCCATTGGTAGAGAATAACTTTAACCTTTGCGAGTTGGGACCACGTTCTACTGGTAAATCTTACATATATGAACAGATTTCTCCGAACAGTATTCTGGTTGCCGGAGGACAGACAACCGTTGCCAACCTCTTCTACAATATGTCCAACCATACAGTAGGTCTTGTAGGAATGTGGGATTGCGTGGCTTTTGATGAGGTTGCCGGTATTAAATTCAAAGATAAAGACGGTATCCAGATCATGAAAGGATATATGGCATCCGGAGCTTTTTCACGAGGAAAAGCGGAGATTCAGGCAAAGGCTTCCATGGTTTTCGTGGGAAATATCAACCAGAGTGTGGATACTCTTTTGAAGACTTCCAGCTTATTTGATCCATTCCCACCGGAAATGGGTACGGATACAGCGTTCCTGGATCGTATGCATTGCTATATTCCTGGTTGGGAGATTCCGAAATACAGACCAGATTCCTTTACCAATGATTATGGATTTATCACAGATTATCTGTCTGAGTTTATGCGTGAACTTCGTAAGGATAGCTATAGTGACCTGATGGACAAGTATTTCCGTCTAGGAAACAATCTGAATCAACGTGATACCATTGCGGTGCGTAAGATGATTTCCGGATTTACAAAACTGTTGTATCCGGATGGAGAGGTAACGAAAGAAGAATTGCGTGAAATTGTGGAGATTTCACTGGAACTTCGCCGTAGAGTCAAAGAACAGTTGAAGAAGATCGGCGGTATGGAGTTCTATGATGTAAACTTCTCTTATACAGATAATGACAGCTTTGAGGAGCATTACGTTTCCGTTCCTGAGCAGGGTGGCGGCAAGCTAATTCCAGAAGGCATGGGAAAACCAGGATCTGTTTATACCGTTTCCAAATCAAAGACAGGTATGATTGGTTGCTATATGCTGGAAACACAGATGATGCCTGGCAATGGAAAGCTGACCTGTACTGGCATTGGCTCAGGAAAAGAGCCGAAAGAAGCAACCAATACAGCATTTAATTATCTGAAAGCCAATGGTAATCGTATTTCCGGTCAGATCAGTACTACTACAAAGGACTATATCATTAACTATCAGGATATGCAGGGCATTGGAATGACAGGAAACCTGGCACTGCCGACGTTAATTGCAATCTGTTCCGCAGCACTTGGAAAGACACCATTGAATAGCCTTGCAATTTTAGGTGAGATTAGTATCGGTGGTACCTTGATTAAAGTAGATGAGCTGGCAAGTACTCTGCAGGTATGTCTGGATAGTGGAGCGAAGAAGGTATTACTTCCAATTACGTCAGCAGGAGATTTGGGAACTGTACCATCAGATTTGGTTGGTGCATTTAGCTTGATTTTCTATTCTTCCGCAGAAGAAGCAGTATTTAAAGCACTTGGTGTGGAATAAGACTTGAGAATAATACAAAAGCAGATAAGAAGGTGATGGGCTATTTTTGAACAGGATTTTGAAGAGATGCTGCGGCGACACCAGGCATCTCTGGACGATAGAAAGAAATTTACTGCATTGGTAAAGGACTTATTTCCAGATCAGGCGAAGAATGTCAATTTACTGTTGATGGCATATAACATGGGAATTGCACAGGATATTCAGAATGCATCCCATATCAATAATACCTTTGCTTTCCGCTATGTGAAGCAGCTTATGGACGATTTTGGCATGAGCCGTGTCAATGCAGACTGGATTGTATCAGTGTGGTGTTCCTGCTATGGAGGAAAAGTTCTTGGAAAAGCCTGTGACATTTCTATTCAGAAGCAGGGAAGCGGACCGGCAATTCAGGGAGAACAGTCATCTTCTGGCAGATCTTATGGGGATCTTTTTACATATGAGAAAAGCCGCAGGGGAAAAGGTCTTGCAGTAACTGGATTCCGTGGGGATAAGAATAAGACGATTATTTTCCAGAACAAATCCGGGAATACGCCGGTAGTGGAGATTTCAGATGATAGCTTCAGCAATTCTCCGACAGAGGAAGCCATTCTGACAGAAGGAATAGCGTATATTGGACGGAATGCTTTTTCTGGATGTAACAAACTACATCAGGTGGTATTGCCGATTAGTATCGAGGAGATTGAAGATTCAGCCTTTGAAAACTGTAGCAGTCTCAAATCAATCTCATTGCCGATGGCATTGAAGACAATCGGAGACGCTGCATTGAAAGGAACAGGCTTGCGGACCATCGAGATTCCGAAGAGTGTGTTCTGGTTAGGCGATGGATTGGTGGCAGATTGTCAGTCAATGGAGCATGTGACGATTCCAGAGAATATAGGAAGAATCCCGGATCGTATGTTTGAAGGCTGTACGAGTCTGAAAAAAGTGGAGTTACATGAAAAACTGGGAGCAATCGGTGAACGTGCATTTTTCGGCTGTAGTTCTTTGGATTTCATTGTAATTCCGGACAGTGTAAAGCAGATCGGGCAGGACGCATTTACCAATACAGACAAGCAGTTTATTATTCAATGTTCTTTTGGGTCTTATGCAGAAGAATATGCAAGAAAGAACAAATTTAAATATCAGCTGGTATAGCATAAGTTTCAGATTGTCGCCTGCTATGCGACAACGAAAGAGAAGATTTACGGTATATTGACTGGGTAAAGAGGTGAGAGGATGGGACTTTTTGATGCACTATTTGGAAATCGGAACCAGATTCCTACAGTGACAACGATTTTGCCGGATGCAGCGAGACAGGAGATTATTGCTGGCAGACTTCCAATTTTAAATACAGACAAACTGTTCCTGAAACGTGGAGAAAAGATTCACTTTATTGATAAGGCAATCAATATGGAGCAGAAAACAGTGAAAGAGTTCCGCCATGTGGGAGGAAGTGCCCCAGGATTATTTGAGGGAACCAGATGGAGTTCCGGAAGAGGAAGAACAGTAGAGCATACAGAACTTGTACAGCACCGGGGAATCTTATACATAACGAATCAGAGGATTGTGTTTCAGGCAACGGAATGGGGATTTGACAAGACTTATCGTTATCTGACCGCAATTACTCCGTACAGCAATGCCTGCGAGATGCAGTTTGGAAATAAATCCTATTGCATGATCGTGGCGGATGGCAGTGTAGTAAATCAGGTATTGCAGTTGATCAAACAAAGGAGGCAGATTCCATAATGGAAGGACAATTAAAAAATGGAACAATTCTCACTTCAGAGAGTGGAAACAAATATGAGGTAGTCAGTCTCCTGGGAGCTGGTGGACAGGGAGAAGTCTATGATGTGAAATGTGGCGGCAATCATTATGCTTTGAAATGGTACTTTAAAGGCAGTGCTACGGAACGTCAGAAAAAGATTCTGGAAACAATCATTGCCAAAGGTTCACCAGATGAAAGTTTTCTCTGGCCTATGGAGCTGATTGTGCCGGCGAAAAGTGATCTGTATGGTTATATCATGCCTCTTCGACCGAAAAATTATAAAAGTATCGTGGATTTGATGAAGAAACGTGTGAATCCATCTTTTTATACGCTGTGCAGAACTGCTTTTAATCTGACCAGAGGCTACCAGAAACTGCACGCTATGGGAGCCAAGTATCAGGATATTTCTTTCGGAAACTTATTCTTTAATCCGGATAATGGAGATGTACTGATTTGTGATAATGACAACGTATCCTTTGATAACAGTAAGCCAGGTGGAGTCCTTGGTACACCGGGATTTATGGCACCAGAGATTGTAAGAGGAGAAAAACGACCATCCAAAGATACAGACCGATATTCACTTTCCGTGCTACTGTTCTATCTTTTTATGGTAAATCATCCACTGGAAGGAAAGCTGGAAGCAAGTATCCGTTGCATGGATATGGCAGCCAGAGTGAAGTTGTATGGCACAGATCCGGTATTTATCTTTGATCCGAATAATAAGACGAACAGACCGGTAAAAGGAATCCATGATAATGCAACGATTTACTGGCCATTGTATCCGGAAAAACTGCGACAGATGTTTACTAAAGCATTTACAGTTGGACTGAACGAACCAAGCAAACGTATTACGGAGCCGGAATGGATGACGTTATTCTCTAACATGATGAGCGGAATGTTACAGTGTTCCTGCGGTGCTCAGCTTTTCTATGATGAGGATCTAGAAGCAAAGGGTGTGGCACATACCTGTTGGAACTGCGGAAAGACAGTACAGGTACCAAATAAGATTATCATTGGAAAGAATCGGGTGCTGTTAAACCAGAATACGAAGCTGCTACATCATCATGTTTACGATGATTTTGATATGGATACCGTAGTAGGTTCTGTCGTCCAGAATCCGAAGAATCCGGCACTCTGGGGAATCCGTAATGAGGACAAGGTGAACTGGACTTACCAGAAAGCTGATGGTACGCAGATTCCGGTTGCCCCAGGAAAGACAGCTGGAATTGCAAAAGGTGTAAAGATTTTATTCCCTGAATCAACAGGGGAGTTCAGATAAGGATTGAGAAAAAATAAAAGCACATGTGGGAGGGATTTACCATGGAAGTATTACAAAGACCAGGTGGAGAGTTAGCAACAAGACCGATTCATTTCTTTTGGGTAGTAGATTGTTCCGGATCTATGTATGGAGAGAAGATTGGAATCGTAAACAACACGATTCAGGAGTGCATACCGGAAATGCGTTCTGCAGCGGATAATAATCCAAATGCACAGCTACTGATCCGTGCATTACAGTTTTCATCAGGAGCAAGTTGGATTACATCCAGTCCAGTGCCAGTAGAGGATTACGGCTGGGAGGATATGGATGCCAATGGACTGACAGAGCTTGGAAAAGCCTTTGATCTTCTGGCTGCACAATTAAGTATCCCACCAATGCCGGAGAGAGCATTACCGCCGGTGATTGTACTTCTTTCAGATGGACAGCCGACGGATGATTATAAAAAGAGCATGGAGAAACTGAAAAAGTTACCGTGGTTCCGGAAAGCAGTCAAGATTGCAATTTCCATCGGACAGGACGCAGATGATGAAGTGTTGGTTGAATTTGCCGGAAACAAAGAGCTTGTTCTGCAAGCGAACAATGCAACAGCTCTTGCAAAAATGATTAAATGGGCATCTACGACAGCTTCTATGGTGTCCGCACCTTCAAGTAAACCAATGAATTCGGTTGTGGCATCTACACCAGCAGCATCCGCATCCACGCCAGCAGCTGCATCAGGAGCTTCCGTAGCAGCAGCTACACCAGCAGATGATCCGTTTGCACCGGCAAACAACGGAGCACCGCTGGTACTTGATATGAGTAATATTCCAAATCCAGATGATTTTGATGAAGGAGCTGTCTGGTAAGAAGAGGAGGAGTCGGATGAAACGCTATATATGTGACGGAATCGTCAAGGGTGCGACTCACGTAAGAAACCAAATGCCATGCCAGGACAACAAGCGAATTGTAGAAATATCAGATAAGATTGTGATCATTGCAGTTGCAGACGGACATGGAAGTTCCAAATGTCCCAGAAGTGACAGAGGTTCCATGATTGCTGTGAATTCTTTCTATGAAGTCATGAAGAACTACCTGAAAGTTTATAGAGAAGATGAAGCAGGACTTTCTAATCTGATCACTTTCCTTAACCGGGAAGGGGATATGCGGTTTGCTCAGGATGTATGTGAAGAGTGGCAGGCAAGAGTGAAACAGTCTTTTTATAAAAATAAAGTAGATGGAATGACCGATGAAGATGGAAATATCAAATGGTCGTCTGTATTTTCATTGTATGGAACGACACTGCTTGGAATGCTGGTGACGGACAGCTTTGTTTTTTCATTCCAGATCGGAGATGGTGATATCAGTGTTGTGACAAAAGATGAAGTAGCACCGCTGGTGGAACCAGAAAAATTCCTTGGAACAGAAACTCATTCCCTGTCAAAACCGGATGCCTGGAGAAAAGCAGTGGCATCGGTGCGAAGACGGGAGATGGAAAGTGAAGAGCCATATATGTATATCCTTTCTACAGATGGATTTGCCAATAGTTATACGTCGGATGAAGAGTATCAGAAGACATGTAAAGACTATCTGCAGATGCTTCAGGAGCATGGCGCTGACACAGTGCAGGCAAATCTGAAGAACTGGCTGACGGAGACCAGTGAACTTGGGTGTGGAGATGATATTACGGTAGTGATGGTGTATTTTACAGGAGAGTAAGGGAGTCATAGGAAATGATTGTAGATCGCTATTATTATCATCAACTGAATAAACAAGAGCAGGTGATCTATAAGGCATTTTATAATGGTGCAATGGCGCATCAGGAGATTATTCCAATTCCAGTGCGTGGAGAGTTTAGTCAGGAGAGTTTTGAGCGCATATTCATGGCGATGACGAGGGATAATCCATTGATTTATTTCTTGAACCAGTCAGCTTGCAGCACTGCCAGTGATATGTTTGGACATATTGCAATTTGTCCGCAGTATTTTTTTACGAAAGAGAAGGTAAAAGAGTACAATCGAAAAATCGAAAAAGTGGTGAATGAGCTTGCAGGACAACTGCATTTGCTGGAATGTAATGATTATGAAAAAGAACTTCGGGTACATGACTGGATTTGCCAGAATATTGAATATGATTATGAGGGAACTGATAAGGATAAAATATCCAGAGTGATTGCGTCTCACAATATCCTTGGTGTTTTCGCATATCATAAAGCCCAGTGTGAAGGAATTGCAAAGGCATTGAAAGTTCTTTTAAATGCGGTTGATGTGAAATGTATTGTTGTGACCGGTGATTCAGTAAAAAGCGGACAAAGTGTGCCACATGCATGGAATATTGTGAATATTGGAGAAGAACCATATCAATTAGATGTTACATGGGATATAGGTGCGATGGGACAGAGCAAGCATCATATCGCACATGATTACTTCAATCTGACAGACGAGTTAATGAATCAGGATCACAAAGCAGATAGCAGCTTACCGGAATGCAAAAGTAAAAAGGCGAATTATTATGTGCAGAGAGGATGTTCTTTTCAGATGAGACACCGACTTATGGCATATATAGACAGGTTAATTGAAAAGAATGAACGAATTTATGAATTCCGTGCAGAAGGTAGATTAAATAAAGTTGCCATAGAGAAGGAAGTTGCTGATCATATTGTGCAGAAATTACATGAGCAGGGAAGAAGTAGCATTGGAATAAAAACGTGTTCTAACAGGGAACTTGGAATATACCGTATCGAAATATCTTGAAGCGGGTAAAGATATGCTGGAATTAACGATTTATGGAATTGGATTTTTCTTATGCACATTGCTGATTCAATATATGCTTTTTAAATTCAGGAAAAATCATAATCACGGACCGAATAGTGTATGGGTCGGAAATAGAGCAATTATGGTTTTGTGCATGGTTGGTATTGTAAATCATAAGATAGAATATCTTGTAGCAATACTGGGATTTATCTGTGCGGATGAGGCGGGTAAGGCTGCAGGATGGCATTGATTACAAATAAGAGTAGAGAGAATGAGCTATGAGTAGATTTAAACAGGGACAGGTAATTACTTTAAAGTCTGATAAGAGTATTACCGGTGCAATAGTGAATATTATGGAAGGATATCCGGAAACAAGATATCAGGTATTTACAGCAGCCGGTATGCAAACATATTATGAATCACAAATTGATATTCAGGAATCTGATGAAGAAATGGAGAAAGTGAATGCAGAGAGATTTAATGCAGGTCTTACTGCGTCTTTGATTCGCAATCCATCTATATCTTCATTGTATTCTTTAAATACAGCTAAGATTGACTTTATTCCACATCAGTTTCGACCAGTTCTTAAATTTATACGTGCGGACAGACCACGCCTTTTAATCGCAGATGGGGTTGGTGTCGGAAAGACGATAGAAGCAGGATTGATTCTTCGAGAACTGCAGGCTAGAAGAAATTTAGATTCAGTATTGATTATCTGTCCTCGTCCGTTAGTCTCTGAACGGAAATGGGAAGAGGAGATGAAACGATTTGGCGAGGAATTTACGGCATTGGACGGAGATTTATTCCGCCATTGTATTAATGAACTTGATATGGAAGGAGAGTGGCCTGAAAAATATAAGAAAGCGATTATCCCGTATTCTTTGTTTGATGAAAGTAATGTATTTGGAAATAAAAAACATAAAGGTCTGATGGAAGTGGATCCACCAGAGTTTGATCTGGTAATCGTCGATGAAGCACATCACATTAGAAATACAGCGACTTATGGATATCGTGCCGTTAGTCGGTTTTGTGATGCAGCAGAAGCCGTAGTTTTATTAACGGCAACCCCTGTTCAGCTTCAATACGACGATTTATTTGTTTTATTGAATCTTTTACGTCCAGATTTGATTATCGACAGAAAGACATTTCAGGATATGGCAGAGCCAAATCAGTTTATCAATATGGCTTCAACGTATGTCAGGGGATTTAAAGAGGGCTGGAAAGAAAACGCTTATGAACAGATTATAAATGCCTGTAATACTTCCTGGGGGAAAAAAGTATTTCAGGGTAATCCGACAATGGAAGAAATTATACGTGTACTAAATCAAAACGAAATATCTGTTGAAGAAAGAGTACAACTGATTTCTGATATTGAAAATATGCATACATTTTCAAATTTAATCAGCCGTACAAGGCGTCGGGATATTGGAGAATTTACAATACGTATGCCTTATACAGTTACAGTTGAATATACTCATGAACAGAGCGAGCTACATGATAAAGTATTGGAGGTTGTGCACGAGATTTTCTCTACGATTCATTGTACGGATAATACAAAATTCATGATGACAACGATTCGACGTCAGACAGCTAGCTGCCTGTTTGGATTGGCACCAATGTTGAGAAGTATTCTTTATAGGCATCTGTATGAAATTACAGACAATGATGATGAATCTATTGATCTTTCTGCATTGAATCATGATAAATCACTTTTTTCAATTCAGGAACAAATAGAAGAAATTTTAGAGATTGCTGACGCACTGCCGGATGAGGATCCTAAGTTTGATGCGTTAATGGAGATTGTTAAGAAAAAACAAACGGAAACTAAGAATAAACTAATGATTTTTAGTAGTTTCCGGCATACGTTGCACTATTTATATAACAAACTAACAGAGCAAGGCTTGAGAGTTGGCTTAATTCATGGAGATGTCATAGATGAAGAAAGACGCGAATTGAGAAAACGTTTTAATCCGAATCAGACACCTTGCGAGGATAAAACGGCCTTGGATATCCTATTGTTTTCGGAAGTTGGATGCGAAGGATTGGACTATCAATTCTGCGATTGTATGGTGAATTATGATCTTCCGTGGAATCCGATGAAAGTGGAACAGAGAATTGGTCGTATTGATCGTAACGGGCAGACCAGTGAAAGTGTTGCTATTTATAATATGGTTACGCCAGGAACAGTAGATGCAGATATATATGAAAGATGTTTGATGAGAATCGGAGTGTTCCAGAGTTCAATTGGAGATTGTGAAGATATTCTGGGAGAAATTACAGGTGAGATTAGGAAGCTGGTTGATAATTTTCAATTATCTGATGAGGATCGTCGTGAGAAGATGCAGCAGATGATAGATAATAAAGTCCGGTTTCTCAAGGAACAGGAAGAACTTGAAGAAAAACAGAGGGACCTGTTTGGAATCCATGTTCCGCAGTCTGCTTTTGACAGCGAGTTGAAAAATGCTACGAATTATTGGCTTTCATCCGAAAATATACAGAATTTAGTACAGTGCTATTTAAAACAAAGATTGGAAGCCGATAAAGAGTATATTCTGGGTACAAAGGAATTGAAAAAATTACGATTATCTCAAGATGCCAGAATGTCACTTCTGGATGATTTTAAACGTGCAAAATTGCCACGGAATGAAATCAATAGGTCGTGGCGTAGATGGTTGGAATCCGGAGAACAGTTAATGGAGATTACTTTTGAGAGTAAGTGTTGGAAAGAAAATCCGTCAGCAACGTTGCTTTCAATTACGCATCCCCTTGTAAAACTTGCAGCAGATTATTTACAGAGTAAGGGGAAAGTTGTGACCTCATTACGTGTGGAATCGGATCAATTTGCTGCTGGGGTGTATCCGTTTGCAATTTATCAATGGAAATTATCCGGAGAACGGGAAGATATTCAAATGACTCCGGTTTCTTCCAATACGAATTTAAATAGAATATTGTTTGAATTGTTAAAGCAAAGTTGTGGAGTAAACTATTTAGCGGACATAAAGGAAGAAAGTTGGAAAGCGGTAGATGCAACACATCATAGCTTTTGGACTGCGGCTTTAAAAGAACATAAAGAAAAAACAGAAGAAATGATCAATTATAAAGAAGCCAGTCTGCGTACAAGTCATACTGCGCGTATGAAGTCGCTAGAAGATGCATTGAAGAATAATAGCGGTAAGAAGAACTATATTCAGATGATGACTGGAAAAATTCGTATTGCTCAGGAAGATTATGATTTACATATGCATCAGCTTGAAGATGCAAAAAGCAAAGCAGATATATTATTTGAATTATTGGCATATGGAGTTCTTGATGTAGAACCCGACTCACAAAAAACGGTGAATCAGTCGATGCTTGATACTATGAAGTATATTCGGGATCAATATGGATTGGAACTATTGGAGTCACCAAGAAGATTACTTGGATTAATATCAGATTTGGCACCTGAGCAGTTTAATGAAAGACGAAAATTAAAACTGTTATTTGATATAGGTGTGGTTGATCAGTTAAAGAGTAATCCGGAAAATATAGAAAGAGTAATCCAAATGACAGAAACGGAGTTAGGATTTACTGAGGAAGAAACGAAAAAATACATACAATATCTGACAGTTTTTATGGAGAAGGATAGTAGAAATGGAGTTATATAAACAAATTAGTGATGCGAATAGAATCAAGTACGGTACAGAGGCTGAAAAGATTCTGCGGATCATTATTAACCAATACAGTGATAGAACGCATTTTATTTATGAAATCCTGCAAAATGCTGAAGATGCTGGAGCTACAAGAATACAATTTCATTTGGAGAAAGAAAAACTGGTTATTGAACATGATGGACGTCCCTTTAATGAAAAAGACATTGAAGGCGTGTGCGGTATTGCAAACGGTACAAAGGAAGATGGAACCAGAATCGGACATTTTGGAATAGGATTCAAGTCGGTGTATTGTTATACGGAACACCCATATATTTATTCCGGCGAATATCATTTTGTAATTCAGAATCAGTTATTTCCAAAGGAAGTACCGGGTAGTCAAGAGATTGCTTACGATGAAACATGCATGATTCTGCCTTTTGATAAGGGGGAAGTTCCTTCTAGTATTGCATATCAGGAAATTAGAGATGCTTTAACGAAGAAAATAACGGCTGAAAGCATCATTATGTTAAATCAGATTTCGGATGTGAGGATAAAAATTGACGGATATCCGGAAGAAATAGAAATAAATAAAGTAAAATACTCTTTAGATAAAAAAGCATACGCAGATAATGTATTTGGATTGAGTATGAACACGACGATAACGAATACTCGTTCTAAACAAACTAGAACAAAAGATGCAGATTATTTGTTTTTTACAGATGCAAATGCGGAAGCAACAGCAATTATATTCCGGGTAGAAGGGAAAGAGCTGAAAGCAATCAAAAATAGTAAAATTTATGCGTTTTTCCCGACTGCAAAAGAAGCACATCAGAATTTTTATATACATGCACCATTTGATACGACACCTGCTAGGGATAACTTCAAAGAAGGTGCAGAATATGGAAAGCATAATATTGAATTGATAAAAGCAGTAGGAGAATTGATATGGTTTGCGTTCCAATGGATGAAAAATCATCAATATTTATCAGTATCTGGATTTAATACAGTTTTTCCTGTCTATGAGTACGAAGCAGATGATGTATTGTATGGGATATACCAAAACAGTATAGACATGATCCGTGAAGAGGCTTTGTTACCAACAAATGTTCCTGGAGAGTTTAAAAAGATTCAGGAAATCTGTGTACCACTATGGGGGATTATAGTAGATACTTTTGACGATAATGATCTCAGAGCATTAAGAAAAAAGAGAAATATAAGCTGGCTGGCAAAAGAATTTTCTACGGAAGCATATCGTGATGTCAGAGCCTTTTTGAATCAAAACTTTAAACTTGAGACGTTAGAGTGGAAAGATTTAGTCTTGAATATGGATGCATTCTTCCTGAGCCAGAAACAGTTGTCCTGGATGGAAGCACTAATGTCAAGAATTGAAAGCTACTGTATAAAAAGGGCAACCTACGACAGTCATTATATTGATGTTTCTCAGATACCTTTTGTAAGAACTGTAAGTCAGGAACAAATTTGTGCCCGTGATGAACATGGAAAATTACAGGTTTATTTGAACAATCCAGACATTGCAAAGTATCGAATAGAAAGTACATTTATAAAAAATGAGTGCATCAGGAGCTTTTATAGACGTGCCCTCGAAATACCGGAATACAATATTGAACAGGAAACGATTGAAAACATACTTCCTAAATATGAAAGTGCAAATGTAAAATTTAAAACGAAGGATCCAATAACAGAAAATATTGACGATCTGAAAGTTATTAAGGATGCTATTTATACAAATACATCTATTTTGGAACGGATAAAAGATAAATACATCGTTACAGACGGTAAGAACTGGTACCGGCCCGAGGAGATGTATCTTCGTTCCAATGACACAAGAAGCGGCTATGCATTGGTTAAGGGTATTATAAGAATCAAATATCTTGCAGATACTTATTTCGATGGAACGATAAGGAGCTTGAAATTAGATGAAGACTTCTTTAAAAAGATTGGATGCAATGCAGGAATTCGTATGATGCCTGCTTCAAGAGACGAATATTTACGTGCTATTCGGAAGTATTGTGGAGCAAAGGCAGAGTCTGATTACCGAACTAACATTTTCTTTAAAACTTATATCTCAAAGAAAGTGGACTGGTCTTTTAATTATGAGGGATTTCCAGATATCTTTACTGATATGACAAAAGAAAAATCATTATCGATTGCCAGATTTTTAAATCCAAATGCAATGAACTTTGATATTCAAGGGGAATTAGTGGCAGCAGACGATCAGCATTTCAGTGGGAAAAATGTAGAAAGTATGATGGCTTATTCTATGCTCGGGCTGCAGTTGTGCTACGAAAAATGGATTTATATACAGGGAGATCCTTTTCCGCATACACCTCTTGAAATTGATAAAGAAGATTTGCTACCTGAGTATAAGACAGCCAAAAGACTGATGGCCATTTTACCATTTAAAGAGGTAAAAAGTGCGTTGACAGAATGGCTGGATGCAAATATAGATGATAAGTCTGATTTAAATTTGATAAAACATTACCTTTCAGATCCAGAAGCATTAGCTAAAGTTGCAAAAGCAATGGCAAAGAATGAAGCTCAGATGGAAGCAAAGAAAAACAAGGTAAAATCAGCAAAAGAACTAATTGAACAAGGGGATAGAAAACAGAGAGAATCGGGAAAAGATGACATGGAGTTGGAAATTTCACCGATATCTGAGAAAGGAAAACTGAAAAGAGAGCAAAATTTGGATCGCCAATTAGCCGATTCTATGGATAATTTCATAAGTGTTGCAAGAGGTCTTTCATTTTCAAGCAGACCAAGTAATAAAGAAGAAAGAATATTCCTGGAGCAAGAATATGATGGACATTGCCAGATCTGTTTAAAACAGATACGAAAATATAATGGAGAACATTACTTTGAAGCAATCAACATTATAAAATTTAGTAAACTACCAGAGAGGTTGGCAAATAGTGGGAAATACGGATGGAATTCGTTGTGTTTATGTCCAAACTGTGCGGCAGAATATAATTATTGCTCTAAGAAGATATCTTCTTTATATGATCAGGTAATGCAGATGGAAGTTGAACCAGGATCTGAGGAAACTTTAGATATTGGAATAGAGATGCCTGAAGGTAAAGCACGCAGGATTAGATACAGTCCAAGACATTTTATGGCATTGAAAGAGGCATTCAAAATATTTGCCGATGAAAAATAAAAGGGATTAGAAAAATGGCATTAAATTTCTTTAAACAACGGGATATTGACGAAATGGACGTAAATGATATTCCGGAAGAATTTATCAATTATTTAGAGACATTAGATGAAGCTGGGAAAATAGGATTATTAGCTTCAAGACCTGATATAGCTAAAGTATTGGGTGTGCCAGTAGAAGGCAGTAATCAAGATACAGTAAATACTACCGATGATTCTAGTGAAATAGTGCAGGAAGATGAAAGAAACCCGAAATCATCAGAAGTATTTGAAGAAGAACAAGACATACGGAATAGTGTGGATGTGGAAGCGGATGTTGATGAACCGGAAGAAGTAGATGAAGAGTTTATAGCAATTCAGAATAATTACTATGAAGGAAAAAGATTAGAAGAAATATTGAAGGATAATATGGAGCCGCTGGAGGCATTAGCGATTCCGGATAAGACAGATAAATGTTTCATACATCGGGCTCCATTCAAAGAGAAACAAATTAGATATACGGGGAAAGGGGCAACATATGGTGTTGTCTTGAAAATATGTCCGCAATGTAATCGTATCTATTTGGAAGAATCAGGGAAAGAATATATTCATGAGGCATTAACCAAAAGAAATATTGCTCATACTTTTTATTCCTTGGAGACTAGCAACCAGTATTTAAGAAGTCAGATGAAGGCTTACGAAATTGCAGACCAGGACAAAATCTATATACCTGAAATCTGGACAGAAGACAATCCATTATGTCCTGTCCATGAGGAAGCACTTTTTGAAATTCCTTGTATAAAAAAATATAAAGATCGAAAAGTAGAGTTCACAGGATACTTTTGCGACAAATGCAATAAAATTCTTATGAGAAGTTCTTCTGTTGCGGAAATAGAAGATAACTGTGCCTTAAATGGTGTTCCGGTGATAGAAACAGAATCATTAGTTAAAAAGCGGCCGAAGAAACAGCTGATTAAAATGAGAGAAATAAAACCGGACTATATCGTTGAAAACGGTAAACGTGAGATATATACGTATAGTCATGCTGCGGATTGTTTCAAGTTGACTGAGGAGGATACCGTAGTAGTATCAGATTCTATTTATTGTTCGCTGGAAGGACATAAAACAGAGGAAGTATTGGTACTGATTTGGGTAAATCAAAAAAAGGACGGCAGAAAATCTTATATTTTTGTGGTAGGATATTGTTCGCAGTGTCAGAAGTATTATATGGATATTGATGATTATAATGTGATTTACTCTTTGGGAAGACCAGAAGTTACAATCATAAGTGATGTAAATGATGCAGATTATCAAATTACTTCAGGTGAAGTATTTAATTTGGAAAGAAATCACCTTAATAATATAGAGTCAGGAATTACTGGTGAGATTAAAGAAATTCATGGAAGCACGGATTACGTAAATCCATATGCAGTAGGTGATTATGATGACGGAAATTTGTCCTTTGCAAAATCGCTCAGTGCAAATAAATACGGGAAAAGATTAGAAGAGTTAGAAAATTATATACAAAAGCCATATTCATACAGAGTGGATATTTCAGCAGATGGTGAGACAGAAACATATTATATTGGTGCATCAGATGTTATTTTGAAAGATGGTAAAAAGGTAATTTCAGCTAATAGTGATTTGGGATATGAGCTGATCAATTATCAGACCATAAAGGTTCATAAAGATGGAAAAGAATATGGCATTAAATTATCCAGACAATTTGATATTGATCAGGCGTCTTTATATGGATATGTGAATTTACGAACGGATGAGGATGTAATATTTCAAAGTGGTATTACGGATCCATTTCTGGTACGTGTGCTTAATATGCGTAAAAAACAGCATAGCCTTACAGATATTTTTGTAACCATTCAGGAAAATCAGAATAAGATTGTTAATACAGATTTTAATAAGAATATTATCGTACAGGGATGTGCAGGCTCAGGAAAAACAATGGTCTTACTGCATAGACTTTCGGCACTAAAATACAAGCAACGGTATTTTGACTTTTCACAAAATGCTTTGATTTTGACACCAAACGAACAATTCAGCTTGCATATTAAAGGACTTGCAGAAGGTTTGCAAATAGGATCTGTACATAGAATATCTGTTGAGCAATACTATTTAGATATGCTTTTACAGTATGATTCTGCATTTAAACCGGAAAACAAAATTGTTTCTGAAATGCAGGTACGTCAGGATTATGTAGATTACATTTATTCTGATCAATTTAAGAATGATTTTGAACGTGCATATAACGATATTTTGGAAAAGCGTAATGGATTAGTAGACATTCTGATTCAACTGCAGGAGGCGATGAATCAGGAAAAGAAAACTATTTCCTGGACTGAAGAGAGCAGATTTACAATCCAGATGAAATATAGTGTAGATGCGTTGAATGATCTGGTAAGAAAAAAAGAACAAGATTTTGCATCTGCCCAAGATAAAATTACAAAAGCAGAAGAACGTAGGGCATTTCTGGAAGATCAAATTCCGGTTTCAGAACAGTTTGCAAAAAGCATTGTACAAGAATCTTTGCCAAGAGTTAATACCAAGATTGGTGAATACGTATTGGAAAAGCAACAGGAGATTGAAGCACTTAATAAGAAAATTCAGGAGGTACAGGAAGAATATGCCCGTATTCAAGGTGCATTGATTATTTTTGGAAAACGGACAAAGCTGGAAAAACTGGATGCAGATATTGAAGAAGTCAAAGCCAAGGTAATTCCTTTACAGACGCAATTGGATGAACAAAAGAAGATTTTGTCCATGAGCCAGGATGGAAAGGAAGATGATGAAATCCTTGCATGGATGAAACAAGTCTCAGTATACGTTAAAGAAGTACAGGATGAAGTACGATTATGCAGTAATGCAAAAGATGAATATAGTCGTTTTTTCAATGAGTTGAGTGAATCTGGTGATAATATTAAAGCAGCCTACGAAGAATATCATCGTGTTGAAGCAGAACAATATTCGGAAGAGATAAAAAAGACAATTCAATATCTGTACGAACAATTAGAAAAATATTCTTTAGTGAATATATATCAGCAAATATATGATGAATCCGTGCAGGTGTTCAAAGAGAAAAATGGTGTTAAAAACATCACAGGAAAATGTCATAGATATGACTTGTATGTACAGCTGATGTTTGCAATGAAGTATTTTAATAAGAAAATTGGAAATATGCAGTTTATATGCGTGGATGAGGGACAGGATCTGGCAGTAAATGAATATAGATTATTGTCGGAATTAAACCAAAATAATGTGGTTTTCAATATTTTCGGAGACACCAATCAGTTAATGAAATCTGGTAGAGGTATATCAGATTGGAATCTGTTGCTGTCGGAGCTTCAGGCAGAACAATATGTGTTGAATGAAAATTATAGAAATACGAATCAGATTACTCGTTTCTGTAACGATAATTTTGGACTTAAAACACTGCAAACAGGCGTAGACGGACCAAAGGTACGAGAAATCTCACGAAGAGATCTGGAGAAAGAACTTGCAGGGTTAATGGTAACAACTGAACGAGTTGCTATTTTATTACCAAGAATTGTACAAAAAATGAAATATCTTGATATGGATATTTTACCAGAAAACATACGAAATATGATAGGTGAAACAATGGATAATGGTTTTATATCTGTTATGTATGTTGATGAAGTGAAAGGTATTGAATTTGACAAGGTTTTTGTTGTAAGTGCCAAAATGCGTCGTAATGAAAAGTATATAGCCTATACCAGAGCATTATCAGAACTGATTATTGTTGTGGATGAGGGTATAGCAGAATATGATACAGAATCCAACAAAAATCAAGAAGCAAATACTAACAAAAAAGAGCATAAAACAGAGAGCAAGAAAAGAAAGTCTGCTGCGTTAAAATGGGATGGTAAAAAGAAACTACAGAAAGATGAAATAGTAGAGAAGTCATCAGTACAGGAGTTTTCAGAAGAAAGAGAGATTTTTTTGTGATGATTTCAATGTCAGACTGTTTTTTTAAGCACTTTGCCCAAAAGAACACATCCTCCTCGAAAGAGCAGATCACATGCACACCGTCAACATCCATGATATTTGCCTGCATGGTCGGAAAATCCAGAGGAAGTCCGCGCT